>OFFJ01000038.1_pt1 | contig 97409 bp, 86 predicted proteins | sample 1521261 | NCBI WGS metagenome assembly OFFJ01 (sample SAMEA3504122, study PRJEB24116) | mouse gut metagenome | biome: mouse gut; feature: mouse-associated habitat; material: faeces | place: Denmark | collected 2011 | reverse complement strand
GAGCCGCCGGGATGGCCTGATTTGGCTTTCTCCACCATCTCGGCAATCAGCACACGCAGATTGTCGGCGGCCGAATTCATTGTCTTTACATCCATATCAATATAATTCGTTTTAGATTTTAAGATTTCAGTCACTTTACTTCCGTTATCTTCTCAGAGGTCGCGGAGATCCGGAGCCTCATCCTGACCGACGGGAATATCACGGTTTACATTCTTCGAGCCGGCTATAGAGTAGAAAAGGATATAGACGAGCATCGCCACCACCAGCCAGTAGCTGTTCACATAACCTGCGGTACGGCCGATCCAGTCCTGGACATACGGCATTACGCCGCCGCCGACCACCATCATCATGAAAAGACCCGAGGCCTTGGCGGTGTACTTGCCGAGGCCTTCGGTGGCGAGATTGAAGATTCCGCCCCACATCACCGAGGTGCAGAGGCCGCAAAGGAAGAGGAAGAGGCACTTCATCGGCACCTGGCCGGAAGTGATGTTAAGCGCGGGAATGGAAGGAGAGGTGAACGTAACGCTTTCGGGGAGGAATATTGCCGTCAGCACGAGGATGATGGCGACTGTGGATACGGTCACCATCTGGGTGCGGGTGGACACCTTGCCGGAGATGATCGAGCTGAGGAAACGGCCTATGAGCATCATAAGCCAGTAAAGGGCGGCGAGCGAACCGGCCACAGCTGCGGCTCCCTCGAAATTCTCGCGGGAAATCCAGGCATTCATCTCGGCCGGTATGCCGATTTCGATTCCTACATAGAAGAAAATGGCGATCACGCCGAGCAGACAGTGACGGAACGCCAGGGGGCTGTGCTCGTAATTCACCTTCTTGAGGTTGGTCTGCGGCTCCCTGATCTTCACAAACGAGATCACGATGAAAGAGAGTACGAAAATTACGATGCCGGTCACCACGAGGGGTGCGACGGATGCCATGGTGGTCTGCCTGGTGAGCGTGCCGACGAGCATTCCGACAAGCAGCGGGGTGAGCGTGCCGGCCAGAGAGTTGAGCGTGCCTCCGGTCTGGATGAGCTGATTGCCCTTGTTGCCTCCGCCTCCGAGAAGATTGAGCATCGGGTTCACCACGGTGTTGAGCATGCAGACGCAAAGACCGCAGATAAACGCGCCCAGGAGGTAGATGAAAAGGTTGAGTGTGACGGGATTCTCTCCTCCGGCCACAACCACGTCGGCACCTGCCACGCTGGAGAGGAGCTGGATGGAAAGACCGATGGCGCCGACGGCAAGAGCGATCAGCGCCGTCTTCTTGTAGCCATATTTTATCAGCATGTTTCCGGCGGGTATACCCATGAATAGATAGGCGAGGAAGTTCATAAGGTTGCCGGCCATACCGGACCATTCATAACGGAAGCTCCAGATATTGCCGAACGGAGCCGCCATGTTGGTGACGAACGAAATCATCGCGAACATGAAGAACATCGTGATGATCGCCACAACAGGTTTCTTTTGAGTCGTTGTCATAATTTTGATTTTAGGTTTGTGTCTTTTCAGATCTTATCCTCGGCCGGCAGAATCCGGCGGCATCCTTCAACCGGAACGATCAGTATTGTCGCGGCCCGAAAATCCGTGTGCCTACGCGGACAAGGCTGGCACCCTCCTCCACGGCAACCGGCCAGTCTCCGCTCATGCCCATCGAAAGCGTGTCGAAACCGCGCAGCGCGAGAGCGCTGTCGTCGCGGATGGCACGGAACACATCGGCGATAGCCCGGAAATCGGCGCGCACACGCTCCATGTCGTCGGTGTTGGAAGCCATACCCATAACCCCGCAGATGTGGGTTGCCTTGAGCGTCTCGAACTTACGCGCCCTGAAATACTCGAGAAGTTCGTCAGGCCAGAAACCGAATTTCGTCTCCTCGCGGGCCACATGGACCTGAAGCAGAACGTCCATGCGCTTTCCCTGCCGCTCAGCCTCGCGGTCAACGGCCATGAGCAGTCTCTCCGAATCGATGCTTTCTATCAGAGAAGCGGCGGCTACCACGGGCTTGACCTTGTTCGTCTGGAGATGGCCGATGAAGTGCCAGCGGATGTCGGCGGGAAGTGTCGCGGCCTTGGCCGTCAGCTCCTGGGCGCGGCTCTCTCCGAAAAGCCTCTGGCCTGCAGCGTAGGCCTCGAGAACGGCCTCCGCAGGGTGAAATTTCGAAACAGCGACAAGGCTCACCCCTTGGGGCAGAGTAGCGCGTATCTTTTCAAGCCGTGTGCCTATCGGTTCCATCTTCTTTATCCGTTGTTTTCGGGGAGGTTGCCTAATTCGGCGTCATAAACATCCATGATTGGTGTCTCGGCGATCGAAACGATCTCGAAATCGCCAAGAGTGCCTTTCATGCCTTCCATGAAATTGTCGAAAGCATCCTTGAATTCGTTGCCGGCTACCAGCATCTGGCTAACCGAGCGTTTCTCGGCGCCGCTCTTCTCGTCGATGGTGATGAACGCCACCTTGACGAGATACCATTTGTCGGCGCGGTCATCGCGGAAAATCTCCGAAATTTTGGTGCGTTTCACCGCGCTGACTGAGAAATCTCCCGAAATGAAAGGAGTCTGTTCCTTGATGATGCGTGCCTCAGCTTCCGTAAACGAAAGGGCGTCGATGAGATAAGGTTCGTTGACCTTTTTCACCACGCCGTTTTCCATCATTTTATCGTATCTTACTTTACATTCAAACCAGTTTGCCATTATCTTTTATTCTTAAAATGTTAATTTGTTGAGTGAGACTGCTACGGAAAAAATCGTCCGGCGACGCCTTTGGCGCTAACCGCACGTCATTTCCCGTCATGCAAAATTAAGCAAAACAGCTCAAATCCCCAACGTAGGGACGTTTCTTTTAACAATGCCTAACTCTCCCGTTTAGGTAGAAGGGAGTTGAAGGGGGGAGGCTATTTGCGGGGATTGATTTCCAGCAGGAGCTCGCGGAATCGCCGGGTGCCGGGGAACGCTGTGCGTGAGTGGATCAGGTTGTGGTCGCGGTCAAAGAAGAGATATGAGGGGAACCCTTCGAGATTGTGGCTCTTGAGTATGGCGGCCGATGTGTCGGTGCTGACGCGCACCTGTTTCGAGCCGATCTCCTCGGCTTTGCGTGACCATTCGTCTTCGGGCGAAGAGTCGTCGGCCACGTAGAGAAACACCAGGTCGCTTCCCGCAAACTCCTGCTTCGTCTCCTCGCTCTGGGAGATGGCCTGCATGCAGGGTCCGCACCAGGTGTTCCACAGATCGACCACAACGGGGCGCCCCTTGTAGTTCTCGTCGATGAATTTTTTCAGATCGAACGCCTCGTCGGTCATATTCCTAAGCTCGGCCTTCTCTTTTTTCTCGAGCCGGGCAACGAGCGCCTCGTTGCGCGCAAGGACTATCTTTCCTATGTCGTCGGTGAATCCCTCGTTGATGTTTTTAATCTGTAGTGGCGTCAAAGGCTTCTCCTCTTCGAGCTGACGCACGTAGGACATCCCGGCCAACAGGTCGAGGAGCAGTTTCGGTCTCTCCTCCATTGCCGGGGCAAGCTTTCGGTCCATATATTCCTTCCACTTCTTCACCGGCCGTTCACCAATATCCTCCAGCCCTCCGTCGATATCCCGGAGTATGTTATTCAAAAAGTAACGTAAAGTCATGAGAGGATAGCCCAAAAGAAAAATATCTGGCGAGAAGTCTATGCTGTCCAAAAATGAATATGATTCAATCGGGGGCTCTTCAACGGTTATATCCACCATCTCAGCCAGTCTTGTATATGGGATAATACATTGAGACGCGAAGTATATTTTAAGATAATTTTCAAGCCAAGTTTTTGCTTGTGCAGGAATAGCTTGATTTCCAATGCTCCCTTTTATGAAGTTTGGAAAAAGTGTCTCAATCTGATATTTCCTTATTGCTTCCCATGACTTACCATAGAAATCTTTGTCCTTTGGAGCATATGAAAAAGGATTCATAGAATCTGCATTAATAACCGTTTGGCCAATAGCAATCCAATCCTCCATGGTATATTTCTTACTTGCTCCGTAATATTTGCAATAATGTCTGGATGGATCAGACGGATACATTTCAATTTTTATTCCTGAAGGTTCATTTTGTTTTAATACTACCGGGGAGCCAAAAACCCAATCTCCGTTTACATGGACTTGTATTCCTCCAATTTCCTCTAATCGTTCAATGGGGATTTCAGCGTAATACCTCATTGAATCCTGCTTCATCGGGATTATAATGTAATTTTCTATTTTGCTGAAAACTGGATAAATATTGGCAAAAATCTCTATTGGACCATAAATTTCATCCAAATTCTTTTGACTATCAACAGAATCAGAAAAGCAAATTAAATCCACAATAAGTGTAGCTTTTCCCATTTTGATAGCATTATGAGTAGAATCAGACGGGATTCCAGCGTAGATAAAAACCGGAATGACGTACAAAATTAAAATAAACAGCAGTTTTTTCATGGTAAAACAAAATCAAAACATAAGTATTTAATCAAAAAATCCCGGCGAGGTGAGTTTCCCGGGATTAGGTGGAGTAAACGGTCATTATAATGAATCATTTGCTGCGTTTATAAAGAGCCTCATCTTCCGCGGTAAACATTCGGCGGAGGAGGTTCCCTTCGTCATCGGATGCTTTTTGGACATCAACATTTTCAGTCCCATCAATGTAGAAACGTTTTTTAATCAGGAGGGTGTTGCCTCGGCGCGTGACGCATTGTATTTCAAGAGGCTTTAGGGCCTCATATTCCGCAATTGTGGCTTCTTTACCGTTAATAAAAAATCGGTCGGCCTCAGGAAAAAGCATCTTTATGGTTGATTTGCGGACCACGATTGCGGCACCGCTGATCGGGAGAGATATGCCATCAAAATCAGTGTCGCTATGGTTGTCTTGAGCCAGGTCACCGGCCCAAATGAAGTCACCTTTAAGGAAATTTGGCGATTTCATGTCAACACCATAAATAACAAAGAGCGTACTGCTGTCACGCTCTTCCTTGGGACGTAACTTACTGTCGCGAACACTCTGCGTGGTACCCGCATTGACGTAGGCGCCGTAGGAGTCGAAATGGTTCAAGGCGTTGCCGGCAGCAGTTTCAACTTCGAGGCGGAGGTCGCTGTCGGTTGTTTTCTGTCCGAAAAGGGTTGAGGGCATAGAAGCGGAGAGTAGGAGGGAGAGGGTGACGACGGTTTTTGTTGGAATGGATCTCATGGCAATAGATGTTTTTAAATTTATATCACAAATATAGTGATAATTTTGCGAAAATCAAAGAGTTTCGCTTAAAAAATCTGTAATAAATGAGCTTGCATATACCGGTGAGCCATACCTCCGACACGCCGGTGAGAGTGGGACGCCTCTAACTGTGTACTCCGTTGCGCTACATGCACGGTTACGACGCAGTATGTCCGTCAAGCCTATTCACCTTAACTCAACGGCATTGAAGGATGGGTCCGCCCCGAAATGGGCTGAATTGATTTCGCTTTTAAAAAAGCCTAATCCAAAAAAACAATAGATTTTTTGGATCATAATCCAAAAAAACATATAAATTTTTGGATCATAATCCAAAAAAACATATAAATTTTTGGATTAGGAACCGTTTTGAATTATTTTTGCAAAAAATAATAAGATATGGAGACGATAAATAGAGCGTTACTGCCTAAGCTGAGAGAACGAATGTTCCGAGGGAAAGCAATCATACTGGTCGGTGCAAGACAGGTCGGGAAGACAACCCTGTTCAGGAAAGTCTGCTCGGAATCAGGAATGAAATATGCTGAATTCAGTTGTGACTCTCCCGAAATCCGACGCCTGCTCAAAGATATTCCGGAAAATGAGATCCCACTTCTCACAGGAGATAACAGAATCATAATGATCGACGAGGCCCAAAGAGTCGAAAATATCGGACTTACTATAAAACGCCTTGTAGAACAATATCCTGACAGACAATTTCTGGTTACCGGGAGTTCATCGCTTCATTTACGTTCGAACATAAACGAGCCCTTGACCGGGAGGAAGTTCGAATATGAACTGTTTCCGATTTCAACTGATGAACTTTTGGTCTCGGATGGTCTTGTCAATACGCGCGACATGCTTGAACGACGTCTTATATACGGAAGTTATCCCGAGATAGTGACGCACCCCGGAGATGCGCTTGAGCTTTTGTCGGGGATTGCAGGGAGTTATCTGTATAAGGATATTCTCGATCTTGAGGGGATAAGGCGCCCGGTTTTACTTGAAAAACTGCTGATCGCGCTTGCTCTTCAGGTAGGAAGTGAGGTGTCATATAATGAGCTGGCACAAACCGTCGGGTCAGACCCTAAAACGGTTGAAAAGTACGTCGATCTTCTCGAAAAGTCCTATGTAGTGAAGATTCTCAACGGGTTAAGCCGAAATCTCCGTAATGAGCTGAAAAAAGGGAAAAAAATCTATTTTTATGATACCGGAATCAGAAATGCGATACTGCATAATTTCTCACCCGTGGAAGTCAGGATCGACATAGGGTCTTTATGGGAGAATTTTTTCATAATGGAGCGCATGAAATACAATGCTTATCGCGGAGCTCATCAGAACTATTATTTCTGGAGATCGACCGCGCAGCAGGAGGTTGATTTCATAGAAGAAAGAGACGGGGAAATGCTTTTATTTGAAATGAAATGGAATCCAAAGAAAAGCAATGTCAGGTTCCCGAGGGCATTTATTGAGGCTTATCCCGTGGGAGAAACGGCTGTCATCACTCCGGAAAACTACATCGACTGGCTAAGATGAGCCACACAAAAAATCCCGGAAGTGAGTGGCCTTCCGGGATGAGGGTATGTTTCGTTGACGAAGAGCGGATCAGCTGCGACGGGCCGAAGTGTAGAAGCCGAAGATGCTGACCACGATGAAGCAGACGAGGGGAAGCACGAACGAGACGTTGACGGCCGGCATGGCTGCTATGGTCTTCATGTCGATGATCATGCCCTGGAGAGGAGGCATGAGCGCACCGCCCACGATTGCCATGACGAGGAATGCAGCTCCGAGCGAGGCGTCGCGTTCCTCCACGTTTTCGAGGGCTATGCCGTAGATGCTCGGGAACATGATGGACATGAAGGCGCTGGTTGCGACGAGACAGACGAGCCCTCCGAAACCTACTATGGAAATGGCGCCGATGATGCAGAGCGACGCCAGGATGCCGAAGACGGCAAGCAGACGCGGGGCGGGAATCCATTTCATGGAATAGGTGCCGAGGAAGCGGAAGCCGAGGAACATGCACATGGCGCAGATGTTATAGTTCTGGGCCGTGGCCTTGGAGATGCCGAGGTTGTCGGCATACTGGATTATGAAAGTCCAGACCATGATCTGAGCGGCCACATAGAAAACCTGGCTGACCACCCCGAAGCGGTAGCGTTTGTTGGCCCATAGGCGGCGGAGTGTCTCGCTCGATCTGACCTTAGGCCCGCTATGGTCAACGTTGGGCATCTTGGTGAGAGCGATGATGACAAGCATCACCAGCACTATGAGGCCGATGGCCACGTAGGGGTCGCGTATGACGGCAAGGTCATGAAGACGGATCTGGGCTTTCTCCGCTTCGGAGAGGGTGCCGAAAATAATCTGACCTGCAGCGTCGCGCCTGTCGGAGATCAGGTTGGGCAGAACGATCTGCGAGGCCACGAACATGCCCATCAGCGAACCCATAGGATTGAACGACTGGGAGAAGTTCAGTCGGCGTGTGGCTGTCTCGCGGTCGCCGAGAGAGAGAATGAACGGATTGGCGGTAGTCTCGAGAAAGGCGAGGCCGAATGTCAGAATATAGAGGGAAATGCAGAAAAATGAGAACATCTGCCACTGTGCGGCCGGAATGAAGAGAAACGCTCCGAGCGCGTAAAGCGCCAGACCGAGTATGATTCCTTTCTTGAAACTGTAGCGGCGAATGAACAGAGCGGCGGGAATGGCCATTGTGGCATATCCTCCGTAGAAAGCAAACTGCACCATAGATGCTTTGGTCGCCGAAATTTCCATAACAGTCTGAAAAGCGGCAACCATGGGATTGGTGATGTCGTTGGCGAAGCCCCAGAGCGCGAAGAGGATGGTGATGAGCACAAAGGTGACTTTGTAGCGCTTGTCTATGAGCGGTGCCCGTAATTTATTCATGGCGTCAAATTCAATGATAATGATTGTTCCGGAAACGCGGCGGGGAGCCGGTCGCGGCCCCAGCCGGTTCCGGAGAGTTAGAATGTCGTTTTAGAAATTTTCGATTATCTCCTTTGGAGCGGGATAACCCAGGGCTTTGATCTGGGTCAGGATATTGCCTATGGCGGTCGCTTCGGCAGGCCCTGCCACCACTTCAAGCCCGGTGGCTTCCTCGGTCAGACGGTTGAGAAGCGCATTGCGTGAGCCGCCTCCAATGATCTGGAGCTTCTTCATTGCTTTGCCGGTAACGCTCTCGAGGTCGCGGAGCGCGCGGGCATAGCGCGCGGCGAGCGACTGGAGGAGGACTCTGACGGTTTCGCCGTCGGTCTGCGGCACAGTGAGCCCGCGGGCGCGGCAATGCTCTCTGATGACTGTGTCCATATCGCCGGCGGCCGCGAATTCGGGGCAATCCACGTCGAACACGGTGTCGATGGAAGCTTCTTCAGCCATGTGGATGAGAGTGGGGAAATCGTAGGTCTTGCCCTGCTCTTTCCAGCGGCCCATGAGCTGCTGGAGAATCCACATTCCGGTTATGTTCTGCAGGAAGAGGATTCCTTCGGTTCCTCCTTCGTTGGCATATCCTGACAGACGGGCCGTTTCGGTGGTCACGGGCTCGTCGAGCGAGATTCCGAGAAGCGACCATGTGCCGGAGCTGAGGAAGGCGGTGTCGCCGTCGAAACGAACGACAGCAGCTGCGCTGGCCGTGTCGTGGGCGCCAACGGCGATCACGCTTGCCGTTTCGGGCAATCCGAGGTCACGGGCCACTTCGGAGGTCACGGGGCCCAGATTGTGGCCCGGTTTCACCACGGGGCACAGGGAGGCGAAAGGAACTCCGGCCTTACGCATGAGCGGATGGTTCCAGTTGCGTTCTTCGGCCACGAGAAGGCCTGAGGTGGAGGCCATGGTGTATTCGTTGACGGCCACTCCGGTCAGGAAGTAGTTGAAGAGATCGGGCATGAAAAGAATTTTTTTGTCAGAGAAATCCACGCCTTCTCCGGCCATCCACATAAGGCGGTAGATGGAGTTTATGGCCATGGGCTGGAGTCCGCACCTGGCATACAGGCTTTCGGGGCTCACGAGTGTCTCGAGCTTTGAGATCATCGGTTCCCAGACCGTCTCGCGATAGCAGATTGGGTCCTCCACGAGCTGACCCTCAGGCCCGATAAGCCCGAAGTCAACGCCCCACGTATCGACTCCTATTCCGACTATGCCGTCACACTCCCGGGCGGCTTTCTTCAGACCGGCGCGCATCTCGGAATGCAGACGGGCGAAATCCCACCGCATGAGTCCGCCGCGCTTTTCCGGAGAATTGGAAAAACGGTGGATCTCCTTGAATGTCAGCTGACCCTCGGGGCTGAGAGTGCCCGCGATCACGCGGCCACTCCCGGCTCCGAAGTCAACCGCGAGAAAAGTTGCGGTCTTCATGCCTTAATGTTTTTTGCCGAGGAAATATTCTTCCAGAGAGTCAATCTCGGCCGGGGTCAGCGGATCGATGTTGCTTCCGTTGACAACGGCGATGTGGGCTGCCATTTCGAAGAACATGGCGCGCTCGAGAGCCTGGTTGAAGTCCTTTCCGCAGGTTACCTGTCCGTGCTTCTTCAGAAGGATGGAGTTGTGGTCTTTCATCGCGGCCACCACAGCCTCGGCCAGCTCCTTGGAGCCGGGACGCAGGAAGGGGATGGCCGGAATGGTGTCTCCCACATGGAGGGGGACTTCTGCGGTGAAGTTGAGCGTCTCGGGCAGATCCTTGCGGCAAGCCAGACAGGTGGCGTAGGGGCTCTGGAAATGGAGAACGACGTTGATTTCAGGACGCTCGCGAAGAACTCCCAGATGGAATGTCGATTCCATGGTGGGTCGTACGCCGTTGAGCGATGTCCCGTCGGCGAGGCTTACGACAGCCACGCGGTCGGGGGTGAGTTCTGGCACCCATGAGCCGGTGCCTGAGAGAAGCACCTTGTCGCCGATGCGCCATGAAAGATTGCCGCTCGAGCAGATTGTCAGACCGTGGTCGCCGACTCGACGTGCCTGTCTGACAAATTCCTCTATCTGTTCTTGAGTGATTTCGTTCATTTTATTCAGAGGTTAGATTATTTGTAGATAGGACCGTAGTTCTTGCATGCGCGGAAGTCGGAGCCTTCTTTTTCCATGCCGAAAGCGTTCCAAGCCGAGGGACGGAATATGTCGTCGTCAGGTATGTTGTGCATGCAGACGGGGATACGGAGGATTGAAGCGAGAGTGATGAGGTCGCGGCCGATGTGTCCGTAGGAGATTGCGCCGTGGTTTGCACCCCAGTTGTTCATGACTGAATAGACATCCTTGAATGCGGGTTTGTCGCAGAGACGGGGCACGAACCATGTGGTAGGCCATGTCGGGTCGGTGCGTTTGTCGAGAATGGCGTTGATTTCCGGGTCGATGTCAACGGTCCAGCCTTCGGCGAGCTGGAGAACCGGTCCGAGGCCTTTGACGAGGTTGAGGCGCATCATGGTGACAGGCATTCCGCCCTTGGTCAGGAAGTTTGACGAGAAGCCGCCGCCGCGGAAATAGTCGCGGTCTGCGGGATACCATGTGGTTGCCTTCAGGCAGTTCTCCACGTCGGTCTCGGTCATTTCCCATGAGGGTTTCATGCAGGGTTCGCCCTGTGCGTTGACGCTTGCGCCGGTGGCGTCAAGAGTTGTGGCACCGGAATTGATGAGGTGGATGATACCTCCGGAAGCGCGTCCGGTGAGCTCTTTGCCGGTGACACGTTTCACTGCTTCGGGACTCCAGTATGTGCGGACATCGGAGAACATCTGGCCCATGCCTGTCAGAAGATGGCCGAAGAGCATCGCGATGCCGTTGCATGCGTCGTTTTCGGTGGCAAGCACGAAAGCTTCGCGAATGCCGTTCCAGTCAAAGGAAGTGTTCATGAGGGCTTCGGTGTAGTCGCCGTTTGGCTTCCAGTCGGTCCACTGGCGCTGTCCCTGGAATCCGGCGGCAATGGCGTGGTGGCCCAGAGATTCTTCCTTGAATCCCATTTCCTTGAGTTTGGGATTGCCCTTCATGAGGTCGCGGACAATGAGGGTCATCTTCACGATAAATTCCCAGTCGGCGTCTTTTTCCTCGCGTGTCTTGCGCTTTTCGGGACGGTTCTTGAAGTCATCGCCTTCGTTGATCTTGCAATATTTTTCGGTCCATTCCATGGCCTTCTTGAATTCTTCGTGGTCATAGATGCCCTCATCCATGCGGCGCAGGATTTCGGTCTCGTCGATGCTTTCGTTGCGCATTCCGAGATATTCCTGGAAGAAATTCGGATCGACGATCGAGCCGGCTATACCCATGCACATTGAGCCGATTGAGAGGTAGCTCTGGCCACGCATGCAAGCGACGGCGACAGCGGCGCGGGCGAAGCGGAGGAGCTTTTCGGCAACGTCGGCGGGAATGGTATTGTCGTCCAGATCCTGCACGTCATGACCGTAGATTCCGAATGCGGGCAGTCCTTTCTGGGCATGTGCGGCGAGCACGGCGGCCAGATAGACGGCTCCGGGTCGCTCCGTTCCGTTGAAGCCCCAGACAGCCTTGGGCCAGTAGGGGTTCATGTCCATGGTTTCCGCGCCGTAGCACCAGCATGAGGTGACGGTAATAGTAGCTCCAACGCCTTCTCTTTCGAATTTTTCGGCACATGCGGCTGTTTCGGCCACACGGCCTATGGTGCTGTCGGCGATGACACACTGAACGGGAGTGCCGTCAGGATAGCGGAGATTTTTGGTGATGAGATCGGCCACTGCCTGCGCGAGTGCCATTGTCTTGCCTTCGAGGCTTTCACGAACTCCACCCTGACGACCGTCAATGGTGGGGCGAATTCCAATCTTAGGATAAGTTTTCATGTAGATTTTGATTATACGGATGTACTTTGTTGGTTTTAATCCTCAAATTTAATCAAATAATTTCAATAAAGAGTATGTTAATCCATATCTTTGCAATTTTTTATACGGAATTTTATTCTCTGTCTGCGGTCAGATGTCGGAACAGCTGTTGTAAAACAGATGAAAAAGAACGGGCGGAATTTGGAATTGTCGGGAAAAGGTCTTAACTTGCGGCTGCGAACATTCGGGATGCCATAAAAGGCCCGGCGCACACATGACCATGATAGATGCGTTTCTGAAATATATGAGCAACGAACTCGGATTGTCGGCCCTGACAGTCGAAGCATACGGCCGCGATCTCCGCCAGTGGGAGGAGTATGCCACCTCCGGGGGCCGGTATGAGTTGCGTCCCGAGAGTACATCGGTGTCAGATCTGCGTCTTTGGCTGGCCAGTCTGTCGCGTGAAGGCGCATCGGCCAGGACTGTGCGCAGAAAGGTTCAGGCGCTCCGGGCATTTTTCCGTTACATGATGCGTGTCCACGGAATGGGCGACAATCCGGCGGCGGAGCTCGTGATTCCCCGTCAGAAGCGTCAGCTGCCGGTATATGTCCGGCAGGAAGAGACTATGGCCATGATCGACGCGATGGAGAGCAGAGCGGAGTCCGGTGATTTTACAGATCTGCGTAACGCGCTGATTCTCGATATGTTCTATTCCACCGGGCTGCGCTGCTCGGAACTGACGGGCCTTAAAGATGCCGATGTCGATACGGTCAAGGGTGAACTAAAAGTGCTCGGAAAGCGTAATAAAGAGCGTATAGTTCCTTTCGGGACAGAGCTCTCTGATTTGATCGACGATTACCGGCGAGTGCGTGAGGCCACAGCAGGGCCTCGCTGCGAATCGTTCTTTGTCAGGCCGTCCGGCGAACCGCTTTACCGAAAACTGGTCTATAACATAGTTCACCGGGCCATGGAGGAGAATGTCCACGCATCCAGGATGAGTCCCCACGTGATGCGCCATTCATTCGCCACGGATCTTCTTAACAACGGGGCGCGGCTCGCTTCGGTGCAGCAGCTCCTCGGACATCAGTCACTCTCGACCACACAGGTATATACACATATATCATTTCGTGAATTAAAACAAAATTATCAACTCGCACATCCACGTGCACAAAACAAAGGAGGATAACCATGGAAGTAAGAATTCAAGGCATCCATTTCGATGTTAGTGAGAAACTCACCCAGTTCGTTAACAAAAAAGCCGACAAGCTGATGCGTCGCTTTCCTACGATAGATTATATCGATGTTGTACTGAGAGTGGTCAAACCCGAAACCGCCATGAACAAAGAGACCCGTGTAAAGGTGATCGTGCCTCACGATGGAGAACAGGTGGCGACCAAGACCGCCGATACTTTCGAGGAAGGAATAGACCTCTGCCTGGAAGCGATTGAGCGACAGCTCGAAAAAATCAAGGACAAGAAATAATCGGTCCGTCACATAGAACAACATAAACGATGATATTGCCTGCCGGTGTCCCTTAGAGGGGGCGCCGGCTTGTTGTTTGCGGGAAAAATGAGTAATTTTGTGACTGAAACCGAAAAAACATTCATTTTATGGATATCAGAACACCCAAGGAGATCACGGACTTCACTCTTGCCGTCGGAAAAAACAAAACGTCGATGCCTGCATGGCGGGTCGCAGTCCAGGCGATTCAGGCAGGCGCATTCATCGCATTCGGCGGCGTTCTGTCGCTGATCGTCGGGTTCGGCTTTCCGGAGATAACCTCGGGCAACCCCGCGATGCAGAAACTCATGAGCGGTCTTGTCTTTCCAATAGGCCTTATTCTCGTTGTTGTGCTCGGAGCTGAACTTTTCACCGGAAACAACGCACTGCTGGTGCCGGCCTGCATGAAAGGCCATTACGGATGGAAGAAAATAGCTTCCAACTGGACAATGGTCTATATGGCCAATTTCGCCGGCGCCCTTCTGTTTACGTGGCTTCTGGTGTATTATGCCGGGCTTACCAAGGCTGACCCGTATCATTCGGCGATCATAGGGATCGCCGAAGCGAAGTGTTCGCTCCCATGGATGGTCTGTCTGGTCAAGGGCATCGGCGCCAACTGGTGCGTATGTCTTGCAGTGTGGCTCGCCCTTGCCGGCCACACCCTGCTGGAGAAGGCCCTCGGATGTTTTCTGCCGGTCATGGCGTTTGTGGCTCTCGGATATGAGCACTGCATAGCCAATATGTTTTTCATTCCCCTCGGCATGATGGAAGGCGCCGATGTTACCGTCTGGCAGTTTGTCGCCGACAATCTCGTTCCGGCCACTATAGGCAATATCATAGGGGGCGCGCTGCTTGTCGGAGCGGTCAACGCCTACGTTCATCTGCGCAAATGATTCTCTCCGGCCCCACGCGGTGGTGAAAAGAATCTTAGAGATATTAAATAAACTCTTAAAATGAGCTTTTCACCATGCGGTTTATCGGCGAAATTTTGTTATATTTGCACTGGAAATACTTTCTTAATCAAAAATATATTCATAACCTATGGTAAGTTACAAAGAATTAGGCTTGGTCAACACCCGCGAGATGTTTGCCAAGGCAATCAAGGGCGGATATGCCATCCCTGCTTTCAACTTCAACAACATGGAGCAGCTGCAGGCTATCATCAAAGCCGCTGCTGAAGAAAAATCTCCCGTTATCCTTCAGGTTTCCAAAGGCGCCCGCAACTACGCCAACGCTACTCTGCTCCGCTACATGGCACAGGGTGCTGTGGCTTACGCCAAGGAACTCGGCTGGGAACATCCCCAGATCTGCCTCCATCTCGACCATGGTGACAGCTTCGAACTCTGCAAATCCTGCATCGACAACGGTTTCTCTTCAGTGATGATCGACGGTTCTCATCTTCCCTATGAGGAAAACGTGGCTCTCACAAAGAAAGTCGTTGACTACGCTCACCAGTATGACGTGACTGTCGAAGGTGAACTCGGCGTGCTCGCCGGCGTTGAGGACGAGGTTTCTTCTGACCACCACACCTACACCGACCCCGAAGAGGTTATCGACTTCGCAACCCGCACAGGCTGCGACTCTCTCGCTATCTCTATCGGTACTTCCCATGGTGCCTACAAGTTCACTCCCGAGCAGTGCACCCGCGACCCGAAGACCGGCAAGCTCGTTCCCCCTCCCTTGGCATTCGACGTGCTTGACGCAGTTATGGAGAAACTCCCCGGCTTCCCCATCGTGCTCCACGGATCAAGCTCTGTTCCCCAGGAATATGTTGACATCATCAACGAGTACGGCGGCAAGCTTCCCGATGCAATCGGTATCCCCGAAGAGGAACTCCGCAAAGCAGCCAAGAGCGCTGTCTGCAAGATCAACATCGACTCTGACAGCCGTCTCGCCATGACAGCCGCTATCCGTAAGGTATTCCATGACAAACCGGGTGAATTCGACCCCCGCAAATACCTCGGTCCGGCCCGCGACGAAATGGAACGTCTCTACAAGCACAAGATCGAAAACGTGCTCGGCTCAAACGGCAAAGCTGAATAAGCCGATCGCAAGATAAGATAGATTATAGAAGATTCGGGCCTGCGGTTTTCCGCGGGCCCTTTTTTTTGTGGGTATCGTTTTCAGAGATCGAGTTTCCGGGGATGGTTCTTGCCGTTGAATATGCGGCGTTTCAGTTCGTGAAGTCTGCGGATGTAGAGCGTGATCTTTATCCAGACGGCCGACGGCATCATCTCCACATCGGCATTGATGGCATCGCCCATCGTGGTCGGAACCACTGCCTCGGCGCCGAACTGCTCGGGATAGATGGCGATCAGATTGTTGTGGGCGAAATATTTCTGAAGGAACTCAGGCAGCGAAGCCATGCCTGAATTGTAGGAAACGGAAGTGGTGCGGGCGCATACGACGACGAAAATGTCATCGTCGATGATTTTGTTTGCGAGAAGTACAATATCGTCCCATGTGTCCATTATCCGGTAATCGTGGCGTATGTTGAAGCGCCGCTGTTTAAGCACGGCTTCTATGGCGTCGCGCGTTGCCTCGGAAGTGAAGAATACCGTGCGGCATCCGAGCTGCTGCCCGAGATTTCCGATGCATTTGACCCAGCGCACGAATCCCGTCTCGAACTCGGCTTTGTCAGGCACCGCCACCACGACGCGCCTGGCCGTGTTGACCGGGATATAGCAACGCGATATGACAATCATCCTGTAGGTCGATTTGAGCAGACGGGTTAATTTTTCTCCGAAGAAAGAGTCGGCAACGGTGGTGCGGCGGTGGAGGCCGATGACAACCTCGTTTATGTCACGTTCCTCCATGGTGTTCAGTACGCCGGTGATGAAGTTCAGGTCATAGCGCTCTATGGTCTGGAGAGGAACATCTATGCTTGCGGCCGTCTGCTCGGCCACATCGAGAGAGCGCTCTCCCAGCGAACGGGAAGAAGCCGAGTTGTCGTTCCTGACATGAAGCGCATAGAAACGGTTGTGACCGCCGGGCTTCACGTTGTGGATCATTAGAGCCAGATTCACCAGCTCCGGAGCAGTCAGCGGATTGACAATGGGAATGAGGGTGTTGATTTTCTCTTTTTCTTCCTTGGCCTGCTCGGGATCGATCGCGGGAGTGTCTGACATGGTCATGAGCTTCAGCCGCTGGGCGGCGCGGGCCGTGCCTATGGAGGAGACGGTGCAGGTCACGAGAATCATGACCACCGTTCCGTCAAGCACCGCTTCGTTGAAGATGTCCATTCTGTAGCCTATGGTGACCACAGCGAGCGCCACGGCCGTGTGGGCGTTAGAGAGCTGATACATCATGGAACGTTCAACCGGAAGCATTCTGAAAGTTTTCTGGGTGAAGAAAGCGGCGAGCCATTTTCCGGCCATGGCCGTAATGCTCATCACGAGGGCGACGTAGAGCGAATCCCATCCGGCGAAAAGAGCCTTCACGTTGATAAGCATCCCGACACCAATAAGGAAATAGGGGATAAAAAGTGCATTGCCGACAAACTCTATTCGCCCCATCAGGGGGGAACGGGCCGGGATGAACCGGTTGAGGACGATACCGGCGAAGAATGCGCCGAACACGCCTTCTATTCCAATCCACACGGCTGTTTCCGCCGCCAGGAACACCATGGCGAGGATATAGACGAACTGGGCTATGGAGTCGTTGTAGCGCCGGAAAAACCAGCGGGTCAGACGCGGATAGGCATAGACACCTATTATACAGTAGAGAATCAGTCCGCCCGCAAGCCGGAGAATGGTGACGGCGCTGAAATTGCCGTCGCGGGCCACGCTGACGGCGCCCGCAAGCACCATCAGGGAGCCGAGGACGGTAAAGATGGTCCCCGCAATGGCTATGACGACGGCCCGGTTTGTGGTCAGTCCGAAGCGCGACACCACAGGATAAGCGAGCAGAGTGTGGGAGGCGAACATCGATGCCAGCAACATCGATGTCAGCAAGTCGAATTTAAGGAATACCACACTCGAGAGCGCTCCAATGGCCAGCGGAACCAGAAAGGTGAACATGCCGAAGACAACACCCCGTCGCAGATTTCGCTTGAGGTGATACATGTCGATCTCCACACCCGCCAGGAACATAAGATAAAGCAGTCCGACCTGCCCGAAAACCTCGAAACTCATGTCGCGGGCGAGCACGTTGAATCCATAAGGCCCCAACGCCATTCCGGCGAGAATCATGCCGATGACATGGGGCACCTTAATCTTGTTGAGCAGCAATGGCACGAGAAGAATCACCGCCAGCACTATCAGGAAGATGAGCACCGGCGACGATACAAGAGGGTGTGTGGCCGGAATGGCCATGGCTGCTGTCATATCTGCGGAGGGAGAGTTGGCGGATTTATTTCTTGTGGGCGAGTATATACTGCGCGATCTGAACTGCGTTCAGCGCGGCGCCCTTTTTTATCTGATCGCCGACAATCCAGAATGTCAGGCCGTTGGGGTCGGCAAGATCTTTGCGGAGGCGTCCGACATAGACGGGATCGCAACCGGCGCTGTGGAGTGGCATGGGATATTTTTTCTCTGAAGGATTATCGACTACAACCAGCCCTTCGGCATTGCCGAAAGCTTTTCTGACATCCTCGAGTTCGAGAGGACTTTCGGTCTCTACCCAGACGGCCTCGCTGTGAGCGCGCATGACGGGGACGCGAACGCAGGTGGCGCTGACCTTGATGTCAGGCGAGTGCATGATCTTGCGGGTCTCGTTAAACATCTTCATCTCCTCTTTGGTGTAGCCGTCGGGCATGAAGATGTCAACCTGAGGAATGACATTGTAGGCAAGCTGGTAGGCGAATTTTTCGATTGTCACCTCTTCGCCGTTGCGAATCTGCTCATACTGCTTGACAAGCTCGTCCATGGCTGCGGCGCCGGCGCCGCTTGCGGCCTGATAGGTAGCTACGTGGACACGCTTTATCGGGTTGAGGTCGTTGATCGGTTTAAGCGCCACGACCATCTGTATTGTCGTACAGTTAGGGTTGGCTATTATGTTGCGCGGAGTGTTGAAGGCGTCGTCGCCGTTTACTTCCGGGACGACCAGAGGGACGTCCTCGTCCATGCGGAACGCGCTCGAATTGTCAATCATTAGAGCGCCGTGGGCGGTGATGACAGGGGCGTATTCCTTTGACACTCCTGCGCCGGCCGATGTGAAAGCTATGTCTATATCCTTGAAATCGTCGGCATTGTGGGTCAGTTCCTGAACCTTATATTCCTTGCCGCGGAATTCGTAGGTCCGTCCGGCACTTCTGGCCGAACCAAACAGTTTCAGGTTCTCGATGGGGAAATTCTGTTCTTCGAGCACACGGAGAAATTCTTGTCCAACGGCGCCGCTTGCGCCAACGATTGCTATATTCATATGTAGCTTTGATTTTATGGTTTGGGTCTATGGAGTTTTGTCGTGCAAAGTTACGATTTTTCAGTCAATCGGCCAACGCAAAATCCCCCTGCCGGATAAAAACCGACGGGGGGAATGTTAAAAAGTTTTCGTAATCTGCTGATTATTGTCCGGCGTAGGAAAGAATCTCGGGACTTTCCACATTGACACCGAATTCCTGCGCGCGATCGAGAATGGCGCGGGCCAGTTTCGGCTTCAGATCCTCGGGACAATAACGGAAGTAAGCTTCGGCCGCTCTGACGTGTGCGGCGTCAGGCATAGGATATTCCCGTCGTTCAGGAAGTCCGAACACTGAGTCGGGAAGCTCTTTCTTTTCTTCGTAGGATATTCTGTCGTTCATGGCTTTATCCTTTAGAAGTTGACACGGCCGCCGACCTGAAGCAATCCTTGTGCACCGAATCCGACTTCACCGAAGAGGGTGAACGAACGGCTCAGAGGAACATCGACACCGATCGGGGCGATGTGATAGGCGAAATAACCCTTATTGCGTGTGTCGTTGGGGAGATCCATGTGGGTTATGTCAACGCCGAGTCCTACGTGGGCATACATTGTCACCATTCTGTTCTTGTAGTAGTCATATCGGCCGTTGAGCATGATGACATGATAGTATAGATCGATATCGCTGTGCTTGAACTGTGAACTGGAGAAGGTGTAGGACGGTCCGAGCCAGAAATTGGGCAACACTTTGAAATTGACTCCTACATTCAGAGCGCCCCAGGCTGTTTTCACTTTGCCCAGGTCATCATGATAATCACAGGCATCCATCAGAGTATAGCCGCCGTAACCGAAAGTGAAATTGGCTTTTTGCGCACTCGCCGAGGTGCAGACACCCAGAAGGGCGATCAGAGCGATAAACAATTTTTTCATAAAGATCAATTGTGAGGGTTTGTGAAATTGTATTGATTATTTTTAATTTAAAAACGAGCGTGAGTTTGTAATTGTTCCGACAAAACAAGCTATATTTGCAATAAAAAATTATTTATGTCAACTAAACTCCAGAAAACCAACGCGGCACGACTGCTGGACAAAGCCAAGATTCCATATCGTCTGATACCCTACGAATTCGATGTGAATGATCTTGCAGCCTCCCATGTGGCCGAGTCGCTTGGCGAAGACATCCACCGGGTGTTCAAGACTCTCGTCCTTAAGGGTGAGCGCAACGGTTACTTCGTCTGTGTGGTGCCCGGCAACTGCGAGGTGGATCTGAAGAAGGCCGCGAAATGTTTTTCAGACAAAAAGGCCGACCTTATTCCGATGAAGGAACTTTTGCCGCTGACAGGTTACATCAGGGGAGGTTGTTCGCCGATCGGCATGAAAAAGCCGTTCCCGACATTCTTCCACTCAACGGCCACCGGTTTCGACCGTATATATGTCAGTGCGGGAGTCAGAGGATTGCAGCTGGAGATTGATCCGCGTCAGTTGATCGATTTTGTCGGAGGAACTACGGCTGATATAGTCTGTGACCCCGAAAACGGAGAGGAGGGCGGCCGATGAATACTTTCGGAAGAATATTTCGCCTGACCACATTCGGAGAATCCCACGGACCGGCTCTTGGCGGCATCATCGACGGTATGCCGGCGGGTCTGGAAGTGGATTTCGATATGGTCCAGCAGGAACTTGACCGTCGGCGCCCCGGTCAGTCGGCTATTGTCACGGCCCGTAACGAAGCGGACCGCGTGGAGTTTATGTCCGGAATATTCGAGGGCAGGACAACAGGATGTCCCATAGGTTTCATTATCCGCAATTCTGACCAGCATTCGAACGACTATGAGGAGATGCGCCATAAATTCCGGCCTTCTCATGCCGATTTCACATATAACGCAAAATTCGGCCACCGTGACCACCGTGGGGGAGGACGTGCATCGGCCCGCGAGACGGCATCGCGCGTCGTCGGAGGCGCCATAGCCCGCCAGGCTCTCCAACGTTACGGAATAACCATAAGGGCCTATACCTCACGGGTAGGCGATATCTCCGTTGATACGCCATATTCGGCTCTGGATCTTGACCGGGTATATTCCAACGATGTCCGCTGCCCCGATGAATCGGCCGCCGTCAGGATGAAGGAACTGATTAAAAGGGTGAAAGCTGAGGGCGACACGATAGGTGGCGTCGTGACATGCGTCATAAAAGGCGTAGGCCCCGGTCTCGGCAGTCCCCTTTTTGGGAAACTGCAGAGCCTTCTGGCGGGAGCCATGCTCTCTATTCCGGGCGCCAAAGGATTTGACTACGGTCTCGGATTTGAGGATTGCGGCAGAAGAGGGAGCGAGATGATCGACAGTTTTGCCATTATGGCCGACGGGTCGGTAGGAACGCTTTCCAATCATTCCGGAGGGATTCAGGGCGGTATCTCTAACGGAGAGGATATATATTTCCGCGTGGCGTTCAAGCCTGTGGCCACTCTTCTCAAAGAAGTGACAACAGTCACCGACAGCGGAGAGGACGCCACTTTGACTGCCCGCGGCCGTCACGACCCCTGTGTGCTTCCCCGGGCTGTGCCGGTTGTGGAGGCGATGGCTGCCATGACTGTCTTCGACGCAATGCTTTGTGACAGAAGTTCCCGATTATGAACAATCCGCTGCTCCATGACGATTTTTCCGCTTTCATAGCGCGCTATCTCCCGGGAAAAATCCAGAAACTGACGGTGAATGCGGGCCTTTCATGTCCTAACCGCGACGGCAAAAAGGGCCGTGGCGGATGTACATATTGCAATAATCAGTCTTTTTCGCCCGGCTTTTCGGCGACGCCTGCCCCGGTCAGTATCCAGTTGAGGAAAAGCAGGGAGTTCTTCTCGAAGAAATATCCTGCCATGCGTTACTTAGCGTATTTCCAGAGCTATACGGCGACCAATTCCTCCACGCCGTTTCTGATGGAGATGTTTCGCGAAGCTTTGAGGGAAGAGGACGTTGTAGGGCTTATTATCGGCACTCGTCCCGATTGCATGCCTGACGATCTCCTTGATGAGCTGCGGATCCTTTCACGCTCGGCTTTCGTCATGATCGAGTTCGGAGCTGAGAGCGCCCACGACCGTACGCTCGAAAACGTCAACCGGTGCCACACGTGGGCCGACACCGCCGATGCGGTGCGCCGCGTCCATGAGGCCGGAATTCCCGTGGGGCTCCACCTGATAATGGGATTGCCGGGGGAAAGCGAGGATGACATGCTTGCCACAATCGATGAGGTCAACCTGCTGCCGGTGGATATAGTCAAATGTCATCAGTTGCAGTTGATCCGTGGCACCAGACTCGCCTCGCAGGTCGAAAGGGGAGAAGCGGCTGTGATACGATGGGATGTCGAAGGCTATATAGATTTGTGTTGCAGGATTATACATAGACTCAGAGCGGACATAGCCATAGAGCGTTTCGTCTCGCAGTCGCCTGAGTCGCTTCTGATCTATCCGCGCTGGGGGCTGAAAAACTATCAGTTCATGAATCTCCTTCGCAACCGTCTGCAGCAGAATTAATCACCGTTTTGCACTTATTATGCATGATAATTGTTATCTTTGCGAAGTAAATCCGTAAGATGATACAGTGATTATGGAGACGAATGACACAAACCGGTCCGGACAGTCGGCAGATAAGCGTCAGTGGCTGAAGAAGCTGCTCCGTTATATCATTCCTTTGGCCATAACGGTCGGTCTGTGCTGGATTCTGTTCAAAGACCAGGATCCGGTAGCTATGATCCGGACCATCCGTGAGAAATGCCGTTGGGAGTGGATAGGTCTTGTCCTGACACTGAGCATCCTTTCCCATGTCATACGTGCGATGCGATGGCGAATCCAGCTTGAGGGGATAGGAATAAAGATAGTACTCTATCCGGTGGTGCTGAGTATTTTCGGTTGTTATGCCGTCAACCTCGTGTTTCCCCGTCTTGGCGAATTGTGGCGCACGGGTTACATTTCCCAGCGCCAGGATGCGCCTTTCGACAAGGTTTTCGGCTCAATGGTCGCCGACCGCCTCGCCGATACTGTGACAGTAGCTCTTCTCACTCTTGTCACTTTCGTTCTCGCCGGTCCGCAGCTGACGGAATATCTTAGCCAGAACAAAGAGACATATCTTGCGCTTAAAGAACTGGTTACCTCCCCGTGGACCTGGGCTGCCGTTGGTTTCGGACTTCTTCTGTTGTGGGCTCTGTTCGCGAGAGCGAAAAACACCCGCATAGTCAGAAAGGTCATCGGTTTCGCCAAAGGTCTCTGGAAAGGATTTGCAGCTGTTGCCACGATGCATGGCCGCGGTCGCTGGCTGCTTTTGACTGCGGCTCTCTGGGGCTGTTATTTCATGCAACTGTATTTCGCCTTTTTCGCTTTTCCGGAAACGGCGCAGATGATCGAGCGCCATGGAGTCATCGCAGCGCTCGTATGTTTTGTTTTCTCCAGTCTCTCGATGGGAGTGCCGTCAAACGGAGGCATTGGTCCCTGGCAGTGGGCCATCATATTCGGCATAAGTTTCTTTTCGGCTGACATTCCCGGGCTCACACGCGAGACTGCCACAACTTTCGCAAATCTCGTCATGGGCACCCAGACAGTGCTCCTGATACTTCTCGGACTATTCACCTTCATATCAATAGCCGTTGGACGGCAACGCAAATCCCATCAATCCAACACCGATTATCATGCTTGACGACGACAAACCCGATTATTTTCTCTCTGATGAAACTCCTGATCCGAAAACTTCGGCAAACCCTCAGGAAAAGAGTGACCGCACAATCGACTTCGGCGGCGAAGCCGGAACTCCCGCATCCGGAGCCGCGGGAATCGGTTCAGCGCGCCCTGTTGAGGAGGAAAAGCGGCGACATCGGGGCCGCAAGGTTCTCATCTGGACAATTGTTATCGGCCTATTGATACTTTCGGGCGCGTTCTATCTGCGTTACTGCAGTCCATACGTAGAGGACGCGGCAATGAAATGCTACATAGTCAATGTGGAGAAACGCGGGCTGATATTCAAGACTTATGAGGGACAGGCCGTCTCGGCCGAATCAGTGGCCGATACCACTAAGATATATTCCCATCCCGAGCAATTTTCTTTTGCATCGGATGAACTGGCGCGTCAGGCGCAGAGTTATCAGGGAACTAACATACCGGTGACAGTCCGTTACGAAAAATTTTATGCCACACTTCCGTGGCGCGGAGCTTCCAAATGGGTTGTGACATCGATCGAACCAGACAAAGTACAGTAAGAAAAATGAAAGAGCTTAAATATACAACATCAGGCACCTGTTCGAAATTGATAGACATAGAATATGATCCCGAGACCATGACTCTTGGCGACGTACGCTTTACCGGGGGGTGTCACGGCAATCTTCAGGGGATCGGCGCTCTGGTGAAGGGAATGAAAATCGATGAGGCTGTCAGCCGTTTACGCGGAATCCGTTGCCGCGAGAAGGCTACTTCCTGTCCTGACCAGCTCGCACGCGCGCTTGAACAAGTGATCGCGAATAATAAATAATAGTTTGAATATCAGGTTGTAACATCGTACAGCAGAAATTTTCTCCAATTTCTGTTGCAAATCGTTATGGCTTTTCGTCTATCAGATGGAAAAGAGAAGTTCATGACACAAACCGGACACAGGAACGATAATAGGCTTGCAGACCTCTTCCAAAGGCTCGCGCCCCGTCTCATGGCGGCAGGCCGACGCATCCTCGGCAGTAACGAGGCGGCTTCGGATGCCATGCAGGACACGTTTGTCAGGCTCTGGAGCCGGCAGCGCGATGCCGGCGAAGGACTTGTCATGACGGCAATGAGAAACACCTGCATAGACAGCCTGAGATCGAGGCACGACACGGAATCCGTCGATGACAGCGACATCGGTTCCCTTCAGGCCGACGGCGAGACGGAGACTGAACTCTATGACGAGGTGAACCGTCTGATAGGACTTCATCTTTCCGAGCGCGACCGCATGATTCTGATAATGCGCGACCGCGATGAATTCGAGATCGACGCCATAGCCGCCCGCACCGGACTCTCGGAAGGAAACATCAGGCTGATTCTCAGCCGGGCGCGGCGGACGGTGAGAGAGGCTTACCGCAATAACATTAGTCACGGAAAATAAACCACGATATATGAATCAAGAGAATATGACACCGGAAATCAGAAAGCTGATACAGCTCTATTTCGAAGGTCTGACCTCGGTCGAAGAGGAAAGACGGCTTCGCGAGGCTCTGGCTGATCCTTCGGTCAGGGGTGCCAAGGCCGACGAGGCCCGGGCCGTGATGAGTTTTGCGGCCGTGAGTCCGGATCAGTCCGAATCCCCGACTGTCTCTCGGCGCCACCCGCGACATCTTTCCGCTCTTCTCTCGGCCGCCGCTTCGGTCGCCGTTGTCGGATTGCTCTGCTGGAACTTTTTCCTGAGAGAGCCGCAGACCCAATACATGGCATATATCGACGGCCGTTCCACAGAAGATCCCGAACAGGTCATGAAGCTGATAAACGATGACCTCAGTCTTCTTGGCGAGGCGTCGGAAGATGTGGCCGACGAGATTGACGATAACCTTAGTGCTTTTTCTTCAGTCATAAATAATTCAGAATTATGAGACGCGCCATATTTATATTAATAGCACTGATGACAGCCGCAGCCGCCTCGGCGCAGACCGGGCTCGGAATAGAGCAGATTTTCTCGGAGCGCTATCGCGACATGAAAGGTGCTTCCGAAACAATTCTCAATCACGGAAACCTTAACAGGGTAAGCCTGAATCTCTATCATTCGATAACCTTTACGGACCATCCGGAACTGGGTGCCGTGATAGAGCGTCTTGTAGCCCGCGACGGCAAGCGTGCGGTCAGCAAGGAAGTGCGCTATAAAGCGGGCCATCTGTATTACGGATTCTACCGCCTGCCGTCGTTTAACGGGAACAACAGATATATACTTTATCTGAACGGCACTCTCTCGGGCGACAACAAGATAATTCTTCTCTATCTCGAGGGCAAAGCCTCCGAGAACGATGTTAAAAAACTTTTGAAATAACAACTATATGAGACATTTTTCATTTTTCATCATTTCGATGCTTTTCGTTGCGTCAGCTTTTGCCGGCGAACCGGAGGAACTGGATCCCGACACAGTGGCCAACATCGAGAGTCCCTTGAAAGTAATCGTCACCGAGAACGGCCAAAAGACCGAGGTGAAGGTCGAGGGAACATCCTCCCAACCTGATTACCGGTTTCTCTACTCGATCACAAAAGAAACCGAAGAGAAAGGACTGCCAACATTATCAACACCTTTCATGTCACGTTCGCACCGCCATTATCCACGACGCGAAACCGTAGTATGCAATGATATGTATTTCGGAATCGTAACTCCCTACGACACTCCCGAACCATTCCGCACGTCTATAGAATACGGTGTCCGCGAATTTCTCGGCTATCGTTATACGCCCGGAGGAGGAACGGCCTCGTTCGGTCTGGGTGTCGGAGCCGGCAACATGAAACTGTTTATTCGCCGTCATAAGAAAGTCGGCGTTGAAAACGATATGTTTGAGCTCACGGATGCCCCCGAAGGGGCACGAAATGTCCATTCCCATCTCATGATATGGCGCCTCCACGTGCCTTTCTACTACCGTCAGCGTATCCATCGCTCGTTCGGCTTCAAGATATCCGCGACAATGAACTTCAACGTGGCCGCAAAAGCCAAGACTTCCTACAGTCTCGACGATGAGAAACATACCCTCAAGGTCAAAGGTCTCCATCAGCGGCTTCTGACTCCGGATTTCACATTTGCCATCGGCGATTTCGATGCTTTCTCCGTCTATGTCAGGTGGTCACCTGTCAGCGTGTTCAAGCATCGCTTCGGACCTGAGATTAAAACACTTTCTTTCGGACTCTCAATGGGATTATAAAAGATGAAAAAGATATTATTGACCGTGGCCCTGACTGTGACAGGCGCGGTGACAGCGTTAGCCGCCAATGATGCAGATACTCTGGCTAAAGTCGAGGATGCCTCGCAACTGATAATAACGGAAAGCCCCGCCGGAACGGCAATAAAGATAACCCGGTTTCAAAACGGCGATTCGCTGACCGAAACTATAACCCGAAATTTTGACGGACCGGTCACCCTTAACCAGCGCCGCTGGTTCTCACCTATATCGACCGGCTATCCCGGCTACAGCAGCAACTGGGATCTCTGCATGGGAGGCCCCGGACTTGGATGGACGAATGCCTGCGGACAGCCCGACGGGACAGGCATAGAGATGGGAAAATCGCTTGAAATCTCCTGGCTGAACATGCTATCCCTCAAATATACAATGCCGTGGAAGAACTCAAATATTTCGATCGGTTTCGGCTTCGACTGGCGGAACTATCGCATATCGACGAGCGATGTACGATTCATTTCCACCGAAAACGGCGGCATCACCACCGGCCTGTATCCGGAGGGAGCAAAAGGTCACGGCTCGCGCCTGAAAGTGTTCAGCATGGGCATTCCGGTGCTGTGGGGGCAGTCGATACCGGTGCGCACTATGGACGGTTCGCATTTCTACATGTCGGTAGGAGCAGTATTTAACTACAACTCCCACGGAAGCCTGCTGACGAAGTGGACCGATGCCGACGGGAATGAAGTCAAGGAGAAGACCAACCATATCGGTCAGCGCCGTTTCTCGATGGATCTGATCGCCATTGTGAAAATAGGCTGGGGGCTTAATCTCTATGCCCGTTACTCTCCTCAGACTGTGCTTCGTGGCGCCGGGCAGCTAAAATTCCGGCCCTTCTCCACAGGGCTCATCCTCTTCTATTGAAAACATATAGAAACAGCAGAAAAAAGGTCCGGATCGGTCGGTTATGACTGGTCCGGATTTTTTTAAGCTTTTCAGAATATGTTACGGGCGCTCGGGGACTTCAGGGCGAAGGTCGTAGGTGTTGCGCAGACGTTCGAAATTTTCGGGCGTGGCGCGCAGAAGAGCTGTGTCCCTGAACGGATCGTAGCTTGCTGCGATCCCTTCAGCTGTAATGTTTCGGGCCGCGCCCGGGGCGACATTCTCTTCAAACACCGGTTTCGGCAATCCGAGAGCTTCGGCTACTGCTGTGGCAGCCATGACTGTAGCGCGGATTTTGCCTTCGCGTGAATATCCTGCGATGTGCGGCGTGGCTATATACGCCTCGTCAAGGAGAACGCGGTCTATGCCGGGCTCGTTTTCCCAGCAGTCGATGACGGCTCGGCTGACGCGTCCTTCCTTCATGGCCTCTTTCAGCGCGGGAGTGTCTATGATGGCTCCGCGGGCCGAATTGATGATCATCGGCGAGCGCTTCAGCGATGAAAAGAATGCCGAATCGAAAAGATGGTGGGTGGCGTGCGCTCCGCTTCGCGTATATGGAGTGTGGACCGTTATGATGTCGGCCTTCGCCGCGGTCTCTTCCAGTGAATGGAAAGTCTCATCCTTTTCTACCTCGGCGCGTGGCGGATCGACGCCCATAACCGTCATGCCGAGACGTTCGCCCCAGTCCTTGACGATTGAACCGACATGGCCCACTCCGACAATGCCGAGAGTAAGGCCGCGGAGATCGGTCCCGTAAGCCGAGATTATGGAAGCGAATACGTATTGTGCGACAGCCGGGGCATTGCAACCGGGAGCGTTTTTTACGGAGATGCGGTTTTGCGAACACCATGCGGTGTCTATATGGTCGAGTCCGATAGTGGCGGAAGCGATGATGCGGCATCGTGAACCTTCCAGCAGATTCCGGTCACAGCGTGTGCGTGTACGTGTTACCAATGCGTCGGCGTCTTTCATTGCCTCACGTGTGATTTCCTCGGGCGCAAGATAAGATACGCTTGCAACGTCATCGAACACACCCCTTATGAAGGGAATGTTTTTTTCTATTATTATATGAAAATGCTCCATGCGAACAGAATGAAATATATTGACAGAAGCGCGACAACGGTCAGATAGCCCCGTTTCTCCGCGGTAATCTTGAAGCAAAGGGCCGCCTGATAGGCCACGCAGCAGTTAAGCAGAGTCAGATAGGCCGTCACGTTGGCGAAATCCACCATGGCCAGCAGCAGCGTGGCTATGGTCACGGTCACGAGCAGCCCGTTGAATGACCGCGTCCGGGCATTGTAGCTGTATATCTTCACCATGTTTACCAGAGTCAGGGTGAATCCTGCTATCACCGTGACGACAATCACTGCAACAAGCTGGGCGATGTCTTCAAGGTCAAGCTGCGAAAAGATGCTGAGATTGGCTGGAAATACCAAGTCGGACCAGTGGATGATTCCGGCCCCCCACATAATCCACCACGGCACGGCAATCCCTACGCCTGCAGCCATGAGCGATTTCATGGAGAAACATCTCATCTGAGCGCATCCGGCTATGAAAACAGGAATATACGCGATGAACGCATACTGTGCCATGGAGCCGAGCGAGAGAAGGAAAAAAGTGAGAAATATGCGCTTGGCACATTGTTTTGGTCGTTGATAGATGGAATACATCAGACCCAGCGCCGACAACATGACTATCGCAACTATCATTCCGGAGCTCAAGCGTGTCGAGATGATAGGACTGGCCGCCTCCATGACCCCGAAGACCCCGATGTAGATCATCGAGGATGTCCTCAGGAAGTTGAAAGTCTTGTTGAGTATGGCCATTCCAGCCATAATCAGCGCTATGAGCGCTAAGGCCCCGCCAACTGAGGCGGTGCCCGAAATATGGGGGGCGGCTCCCATGCCTGTGACAAGCCCGCGGGCTGTGGGAACAGCCGGCAGTTTGGCGAGAACGGAAGCCGCGAATATGAGCAGAAACGAGAGGCCGGCAAGCATGTAGGCTCCAAGCCGGCTGCGCAACAATCGGGTGAATGTACGTTCGGAGGGTTTCAAAATCCAAATTGTGGTCAGGCCATCACATCGCGGCCGATATCACGGCGGAAATAGGCTCCGTCAAAATTGATTTTACCAACCGATGCGTAGCTCTTGGCGAGAGCTTCCTCGAGAGTCTTGCCGAGGGAGCTGGCGGCGAGAACGCGGCCTCCGGAAGTTACGAGCGAGCCTTGAGCGTCGCGGGCCGTTCCGGCATGGAATACTATGCTGTCGGTGACATTTTCTATGCCGGTGATAGCTTTTCCTTTGGGATAGGAGCCGGGATATCCGCCACTTACCATCATCACCGTCGCGGCAGCCATGGGGCTGTGGCGCAGCTCGAGATCGCCGAGATTTCCCTCTGCGGCAGCTTTCATAAGTTCTACCAGGTCGGAATCCACGCGAAGCATGACGGCTTCAGTCTCCGGGTCGCCCATGCGCACGTTGTATTCGATCACCATAGGATTGCTTTCGACATTTATGAGACCCAGGAATATGAATCCGCGATAGGTTATGCCTGCGTCGAGAAGTCCTTTTATGGTAGGACGGATGATGCGCTCTTCGACTTTCTCCATAAAAGCTGCATCGGCAAAGGGGACGGGACTTACGGCGCCCATGCCGCCGGTGTTGAGGCCTGTGTCGCCTTCCCCTATGCGTTTGTAGTCTTTGGCGACAGGCAGTATGCGGTAGCCTCCGTTGCCGTCAGTGAGGACGAAGACAGAGCATTCGATTCCGGAAAGATATTCTTCCACCACAACCGTGGCGCTCGCACCGCCGAACATTCCCGACAGCATTTCGCGGAGACTCTTGCGGGCCTCTTCAAGGTCGTTGATGATCAACACTCCTTTTCCAGCAGCGAGTCCGTCGGCTTTGAGTACGTAAGGAGCCTTGAGCGTGCCGAGAAACTCACATCCTTCATCGGCTGTTTCCTTGGTGAAAGACTGGTAGCGGGCGGTAGGGATATTCATGTCAGTCATGAATTTCTTTGCAAAATCCTTGCTTCCTTCAAGCATGGCTCCGGCTTTGGAGGGACCCACGACAAGGACTTCCGGCATCTGCGATTTCATGTAGTCATAAATGCCTTCGACGAGGGGATCCTCATTGCCGACGACAATCATGTCGATGGCGTTGTCGGCGGTGAATTTTCTGACAGCCTCGAAATCAAGCGGCTTTATGGCCACATTGGTGCCATATTGGTCTGTGCCGCCGTTTCCCGGTGCGATAAAAAGAGCGTCGGTTAATGGACTCTGACTTATTTTCCAGGCAAGAGCCGATTCGCGGCCGCCTGATCCGAGCAATAGAATTTTCATGACTATGCTTATGAATTGTAATGATGGAATCTGATGTTAAAACAGGTTGAAAAAGGAGTTGGCGGGAATCAGTCGTTTCCTTCCTCCGACTGGCCCGGGCGTTTCCAGCGTCGGCGCGGACGGAATGTCACTCCGGTCTTGTCTTCCGAAAGCGAAGGCTTGCGTCCGATGATTCCTTTGAGGGCATGCACGTTTCGACGGGCTGCCAGAGGGTTCTCCGAGGGCTCTTCGCGCTGCACTGTCTTGGCGAAGCGGCCTTTGGTCGGCGCATATTTTGACTCTCCTTTGCGGGGAGCTTTTCTGTCGCGGTCAAAACTCTTGCCTCCGAACCCTCCGCGGCGTGCGCGGTCGCGCCATTCGCGGTCGCTTGTCCTTCTGCCGCGTTCGTGACGCTCACTGTCGGCCGGAGCGGTCTTGAGATGGCCGCCTTCCCGACGGAATGATTTGTAGTCGCCCTCGAAAATCACATATTCGCGCAGCTCACATTCGAGAGCTCCGTTAAATATCGGTTCTTTGAGTGAGGGCGCGAGTCCTATTTTCTGGAAATATTCCTCGCGGTAGCCGATTATCCATGCATGGTAGCCTGTGAAGACCTGTTTGAGTTTCTGACCGATCAGAGAATAGAGGCCTTCCATGTCGTCGGAGCTGATGCGCTCGCCGTAGGGGGGATTGGTGACCAGCACTCCGTTGGCGGGCGCTTCATTCCACTGGGAAAGAGGCTTCACCTCCAGAGAGACGAATTTGCCGACACCGGCGCTTTTCACGTTTTCCGTGGCTATGGCTATGGCTTTCGGCGACATGTCGCAACCGATTATCGGGAAATCGACCGTGCGCTCCCGTGAATCGTCGTTATAGATCGCATCGAAAAGTTCCGCATCGAAATCGGGCCATGACTCGAAGGCGAACCGGCGACGATAGACGCCGGGATTGATTCCGGCGGCGATGAGCGCTGCCTCGATGACAAATGTTCCGGAACCGCACATTGGATCGACAAAAGGACAATCGCCGCGCCAACCGCTTTTCAGAATGATTCCGGCAGCGAGCACTTCGTTGATCGGCGCTTCGGTCTGGGCAACACGGTAGCCGCGTTTGTGGAGCGATTCTCCCGACGAGTCGAGTGAGACAGTCACGCGCTCACCCTGGATGTGGACGTTGATTCTGACGTCGGCATCCTGAAGCCTTACGCGCGGGCGCGACTCGGGGCCGAACTTGTCGCGGAAATAATCGACAATTCCGTCCTTGACTCGGTAGGTCACATAGCGTGAATGGGTAAACTCTTCGGAATTGGAGACGGTGTCAATCGAAAACGTCTTGTCGAGACTCAGGACGGAGCTCCAGTCATATTCCTTGATGAGTTCATAGAGCTCGTCGGGGTCGGCGGCTGTGAATTTATATATCGGTTTGAGAATGCGCAGGGCGGTGCGGCAACACATGTTGGCCTTGTAAAGCATGGCGCGGTCACCTTCGAAGGAAACCATTCTGCGGCCCGGTTCCACATTAGTCGCGCCAAGCGAGCGCAATTCTTCGGCCAGCACATCTTCCAATCCCTGGAAGGTCTTGGCCACCATCTCAAACTGTTGGGTATGCATCATCGGTTATGCTGTTTCAAGTATGTCGTGTAATACGATGCAAAGTTATCGAATTTAATCCATAAATCAGCCATCTTGGCGAATTTTCATCGATTTTGATTGCCGTGTCGCAAAAAAACGCTAACTTTAACCCCTGAAAACAAGATTCCCCCGGAATTCTTACCTTATATCGCATATACATAATCAACAAATAAACCAATTTACTATCATGAGCAATAACTCTAAACAATGGGGCGCCATCATAGTGATGATAGCGCTTTTCGCGATGATTGCATTCGTGACCAACCTGTGTACACCAATGGCCACAATCATCAAAAATCAGGGTGATATTTCCAATGTGCTCGCCCAGATCGGAAACTACGGTAACTTCATCGCCTATCTCATAATGGGTATTCCGGCGGGTATGCTGATCGCCAAGTTCGGCTACAAGAAAACGGCTCTTATTGGTCTTGCCATCGGAGCAGCCGGTATTCTGATCCAGTGGGTGAGCGGTCTGATGGACGCTCAGGCCAATCTCGGTCTTGTGTTTACTGTCTATCTCATCGGAGCATTCATCGCCGGTCTCTGCATGTGTATCCTCAACTGCGTTGTGAACCCCATGCTTAACATTCTCGGCGGCGGCGGCAACGAAGGCAACAAGCTTATCCAGCTCGGCGGTGTGTTCAACTCGTCGGCAGCCGTTGCATGCTACATCCTCATGGGCGCTCTCATAGGCGACGTTACTAAAGCCAAAATTTCCGATGCCACTCCGGCTCTCATGATAGCTCTGGCTATCTTCGTGGTCGCTTTCATAGTCATCTGCTTCACCAAGATCAAGGAACCCCAGCAGGCTCCCGTTCAGGTAAGCCTTATCAAGGGTGCGCTCAGCTACCGTCACTTCGCTCTCGGCGCTCTCGCCATATTCCTCTACATGGGTATCGAGGTCGGTGTCCCCAACTACTCGCAGCAGCTTCTCATCGGTGAAGGCATTCCCGCCGGCACCGTAGGTCTGATCATCGCCGTCTATTGGTTCATGATGCTCATAGGCCGTTTCGTCGGAGCTTCCATCGGCTCGAAGATATCGGCCCGCAGCATGATCGTTGCCGTAGCTACCGCAACCATCGTTCTCGTTCTCTTCGGTATGTATGCTCCCGAAAGCGTCAAGGTCAACTTCCCGGGTGTTGACTGGGGCAATCTCGCAATCGTATGGCAGGAGATTCCTCTGGGTATTTTCGCATTCCTTCTGGTGGGTCTCTGCACTTCCGTTATGTGGGGCGCCATCTTCAACCTTGCAGTGGAAGGTCTCGGCAAATACACCGCTATCGCTTCCGGTATCTTCATGACAATGGTGTTCGGTTGCGCCGTAATGCTCGCAATCCAGGGTGCCGTTGCCGATGCCGCCGGCTACTACAACTCGTTCTGGGTAGTGATCGCATGTGCCGCTTATCTGCTCTTCTATGCGCTGATCGGTTCCAAGCCTGTCAGCTCCAAGGTTAGCGCTGATGAAGCAAACGCTGTCAACGCCCTCGAGGACGCAATCTGATAAATATCTCCATCTATACCGACGGCGGATTCCCCACAACAACGGGAATCCGCCGTTAAAACTTTATATGTGTAGGGATATTGCCGTAAAATTCCTATCTTTACATTTGTAGCCCATCCAAACATTTATGCAACATATAGCCCGGATTCCAATACTCTTCATCTTCTTGCTGCTGTTTCTTTCCTGCGGGGACCCGGCATGTGAGCTTCTGGACGAGGCCGAGCGTATTGTCGATCAGTCTCCGGCTGAAGCTTCGGTGTTGCTGAAGAAGGTCGATCAGGCGCTTATCGGCGACGAAGATGACAGGGCCCTTTACGGACTTTTATCCGTGCAGACCCGGATTGAAAGAGGATTGCCCGTATCCTCCGATTCTGCCATTTCAGCCTCGGCGGCTTATTATAATGGCAAATGGCCGTCTAAAAGACAGATCAAAGCGCTATATTATCAGGGGGTGGTTTTAGAAGAGACCGGGCATCCTTCCAAGGCATTCGTTCCGTTCATGCGGGCGCGTAATCTTGCGAAGGAGATGGGTGATGAACAATGGGTCGGAAAACTGACCGAGGCAATCGACCATATCTTTGATTCTGTTTCATCGCGCGAAGAGGCTATAGCCCTCGGCCAGACGGCAACAGTAGCGCTCGGTGACTATGTCTCCTCCAAGCAGGATGTCGAGATCGGCCGCAGAAATTTCCTTAAAATAGTGATTCTGGCGCTTTTCATTCTGTTTTGCGCATTAATAATTGTGAGCGGTGTACTGATAAGATTCCATATCAGATCAAAGAATGCGGAAATCAGAAACAAGATATTGGATCTGTATGTGGTTTCCTCCCGTCTGGAATATGAGTGTGGCCGCAATGCGACTCTGGATAGCAATGTGAAAGAAAACGAGGCTCAGATTGCTTCGCTGAAAGATGCGATAGACTCCCGGGAGCGTCAGATACGCCAATTGGAGAAGCGTAATGATCTCAGTGATTCCAAACTGGCTGTGCGTCAGCTGTTCCGCGACAGATGGTCGGAGCTTAATATCATGTGTAATGAATATTTCGAATTGGAGAGCTCTTCAAACGCGCGATTGTCAGTGGTGAAAAACATCGAGCGGGAACTTGAAAAAATGCGTTCGCCTAAAAATATCATGATGATCGTAGATTCGGTCAACAGATATATGGACGGCATTATTGACAGGTTGAGGACAGAATGTCATTTCCTGAAAAATGACGATATCACCTTCCTCGCGCTTTTATATGCGGGTTTCTCACCAAGAGCCGTCTGCCTTTTTACCGGAATCAAACTGAAATACTACTACAATAAACGGTCAAGAATAATCGGGAGGATCAGGAACGCCTTAGGGTCGGAAGCGGGGAAATTTGTCGATCAGATTATATAAGAATTCGATTATGGATTGATTGGGAATCAGACTTTTAAGACATATCAATGTGGTTGAGTTAAGCTGATAAGGCTTGATGGACAAGCCCCCCGGGGCGCGCTGTGTCCTAACCGTGTATGGAGCGCAGCGGAGTGCACGGAAAGAGTCTATACCAAGTCCCGGCGTCCCGGAGGGATGCCTCAGTGGTGGATGCAATGTTCTGTACCACAGAATCGTCCCTCCGCGACTCAATTATTATATATCATGCCTATCCGACCACTCCGCTTCGCTCCATGGCCGGTTACTTTCAGCGCACCCTGACGGGCTCTGATTGGGAAAACATGACATAAGTTCCTTAACTCAAACGCATTAATTTGTCAAATTTGACCAATTGGACCAATAATTGACTACAAAAAAAGGAGGCCGGCTTTTTGAGCCGGCCCCCACGAAAGCAAGGATTAACCTAAACTAAATGTATCACTTTTCCTTTTAGAAGCTTGTCGGTGCAGCACCTGTTTCTGTTGACCATCCGGGATTCTGATAAATAACGGAAGTTTCAACTTTACCATCAGTAGAGGCACGGGTGAAGTTATCATGTCCGATCGGGCTCAGATAGTGAGCGCGGGTGAAAGTCAGACCATCGAATACGGGATTCTGCTGACGGGTAATCTGATAAGGACGAACGTAATTGCTATATGCCTGAGCTGACATAGTTCCTGTTCCATCAGTTTCGTTAACAATAGGAGCAAGATATGAACCGTTATCTCTCTTCATGCAAAGCGGGCTGTTCGGGTCATTATATACTGTACCCCAGTACTTGATACCTTCAATCTGATAGGGCTGTGAGATGAGCTGATCGAGAGCGCTCCAGCGACGGAGGTCATCCATACGCTGAGCTTCTGCCATAAGCTCATGACGACGTTCACGACGGATATTATAGAGCGTAGGACTTACAAGAGATCCTGCTGAATAAGCGCCCCAGTCCCATTTAGCTTCTTCAGACATGATGGTGGCAGCGATAGTCTTGCTGTAGTTCTCATCAACTTTCGCACGTCTGCGAAGTGCTTTCCAATAAGAATCTGCGGTACCATCGAGAGCACCATCTTTTTCAAATTTAGCTTCCATGTAGATGAGCATCGCCTCAGTTGCACGGAAAGTAATTGAACCTGTAACAGAAAGGTTGTTGGCCTGTGCTTCACGATAGTCATAACCCTTACCTTTCTTAATAGCATAACCGGTTGTGGCTTTTGTGGAGCCATCACCATCCATCAGCCAGCCCATGCGATAGTAAACGGGCGAACCGTCAACGAGTGAATATGTATCGATACTGTTATCACCCTTGGTGAAAATCTGGATACGTGAGTCACGACCCTGAAGGGTTGCTGTGACGCCCTGATTTTCCCACGCGGGATCGTAACCTGAATTGGCTGCGTAGATAGGAAGACCGTTACGCATCAGGAACGAGTTGACCATACCGCGGGTCCAACCGGAACCGCCACCATTTTTCTGGAACTGAGCCTGAATCTGTGTTCTTACCTGTTCTGAGAGAAGATAGCTCTTGAACATCAGCACTTCACTGTAACGATTGAGGTCCTGATCGCAGAACATAGTGTAATAGGGGTTAAGGCTTTCGTATGCCACATTCTGACCTTCGGGAGCATCAGTATTCTCAACGAGGTCGTTGACAACAGCGTCAGCTACGGGTTTTGAAGATGAAATAGCCTCACCGAGGAAATAAGAGATTTCGCTGTCGATATCGAAAGAGCCGAGCAGAGAGGCATCGCCGGGCCAGCCGGGTCCACCGGGGACGAGGGCTGTACCTTTGTGATATTTCAACCAAGTACCTTCGAAGAGAGCCACGCGGGCACGGAACAACTGAGCGCAAGCCTTGTTAAGACCGTTTTTACCTTTACGGCTGTCAACGGGAAGATGAGCGATTGCCTTGTCCAGGTCAGCAAGAATAAAGCGGGCAACTTTATTGCGGGGCTGACGAACCGAGGCTTCAAGAAGAGGTTCTTTCTCGTCAGGTAACACATTTTCGATAATGGGGAAATCTCCAAGTTCCTTATATCTCTCCCAGTACATCCAAGCGCGGAAGAAATAAGCTTCACCGATAGACTGCTCGATCAGTGCGGGTTCTCCGGTTATACCGTTCGACTCATAAAGAGGAAGTACGTTTTCGAAGAAGAAATTCACCTGACGGATTCCGCTGAAGTCCCAATAACCTGAACGCTGAGGAGTCAGCCATACACCCGGTGCATAGGTAGCATCCGGATCAAGACCTATCTGGTTATCGGTTCCGTTATCGGAAGCAAAAGTTCCCAAAGTATAATAATTTACACCATGAGCAGGAAGAATTCCATAGAAATTCTGGGTATATGCCTCAAGAAGGGCGGCATCCGTGAAATAAGTTTCAGGGATCAAGGAGCTTTCAGGCTGGCGATCAAGAAAATCCTCGCAAGAGGTAAATCCGACAGCGACGGCACCTACAAGTATAGTTTTGATAAATTTGTTCATCGTTTCTTATGGTTTAGAATGTTACATTAAGACCAACGGAGAACACACGAGAGAGAGGATAAACCTTTCCATAACCCCATGCATTGTCGTATGCATCAATGAGTTCGGGATCACCTGTCTTGGTGAAGTTCGTTATGTTGGCGAGGTTTTCACCCGAGAAGAACACACGAAGATTTTCGATATGAGCTTTCTGAGTAAGGAGCTTGGGTATAGTGTAACCGATAGTCAGGTTTTTCAGACGGCAGTATGCGGCATTCTGAAGGAAGTGAGTCTGAGTCTGAGTGTTTGCACCACCGGCTGACCAGTTAGGACGGGGATAGTAAGCATCCAAATTCGGTCCAAGAGGATCGTTTGTTCCTTCCGGACGGAAGTAGTCGAGCTGAGGCACGAAACCGCAAGCCTGCCATTTACCGTCGCCTGTAGCACCGAACATCACAGGACCTGATGCCCAATAGTCACGTTTAAGAGTTCCCTGGAAGAATACTTTGACATCGAATCCTTTCCAAGATGCTTCGAGATTGAGACCGAAGTTGTAACGGGGAGTCTTGTTACCGATTACGGTCACATCACCGCGATCGTCAGCTGTATTTTCACCGGTAGAGATGATACCGTCGCCATTGAGGTCGGCATACATCATATCGCCGGCACCCCACGAAAGATTTGAATTCAGACGGCTCTGACCGCGGCGGGGCTGCTCAGGAGCATGACCGTGTTTCTTAGTATATGCAGCGTCGAGAGCATCAAGATGAGCATTCATCTCTTCCTGTGTCTTAGCAATGCCGAGAGATGTGTAACCCCAGATTTCACCGAGTTTCATGCCGGAATAGTAACCGGAAACCGAGAAGTCCTTATTCGGGTTTGTAGGATAGTCATTGACAGTGATCGTATGGTCATAGAGATTTGCAGTCACACCATAGTTGACTTCACCGATGCGGTCACGCCAGCTGATTGAGAGTTCCCAACCCTTAGAAGTCATCGAAAGGTTATTTACATTAGGCACGGAAGCGCCAAGTACGTCGGGAAGTGGAGTACCGGGGCCGACCATATCTTCTGTCTTACGGTTGTAGTAATCGATAGTACCTGTCAGGCGATTGCTGAAAAGTCCGAAATCAAGACCAATGTCCCATGTACGGTTCTTTTCCCAAGTCAAGGAGGTCGATATCAGGCCGGGCATTGTACCATAAGCCGGCTTCTTGCCATCAACGAGCCAGCCGCTACCGGTTGAACTGAAGCCCATGGTTGCATAGGTAGGATACCAGCTGTTGGTGTTCTGGTTGCCAAGTTTACCCCAAGAATAACGAAGTTTCAAAGTATTGCAAACGGGAATAAATTCTTCCCAGAATTTCTCGCGAGCGATGTTCCAACCAAGAGAGAAAGAAGGAGACCAAGTCCATCGGCTGCCTTCGCGGAAACGGGAAGAACCGTCATAACGAATATTTCCTTCTACGAGATAACGTCCGTCATAGTCATAGTTGACACGTCCGAATACACCGGCAGTTGACCATGTATCCTGACCGCCGCCCATAGTGGGGGTGCCGTTTGTTGTGCTGAGGAACGGGAGATTGGCAAGAATATTCGTGCGCTGAGCGTTAAAATATTTCTGACGATACCATTCGCTCTGATAACCGGCCATCACTTTGAAGTTATGGAGTTCGTTGAGTGTCCAGCTATAATCTGCGTAGATATTGGGGTTGAAGTAGTTAGCACGATAACTGCGTTCATAAACAGTGGTGGTTGATGCACCTCCTGTCCACCAGTCATCCGGGTTTCTGTTATAAGGTTCTCCGTTTACGTCCCAGCCGTGATTCTGGAAACCGTAACGTTTGGTATTTGTAGCCGTTGTCTCATAGTTGAACTCAGCGTTGATATTAAGACCTTCCAGCGGATGGAGACGGAATGCAAACTGCTGCGTGAACTTATCAGTGTTGTTCTTGTAACGTCCACCATTGGTCAATGCATCCACATAGGATTCAACTACAGGATATCCGTTGGGATCATAAACGGGCACTATAGGCCAGTAACGGAGCATGTTGTGATATACAACGTTTGATCCTGAATCATTGATTGCGGAGGGTGAATCGTAATCATTGCGATACCAGCGCGAATTGTAACCGAATGTCAACCATTTTGTGAAATTGATGTTGATTCGGCCATTGATGATGTAACGGTTCTTATGGTCGTCACCATAACGCATGTTACCGCCCTGGCTGAGGAGGTTGCCTGAGAAATAGAAATTATATTTCTCGTTACCACCTGTAGCTGAAATGTTATGTTCCTGTGAGAAGGCTGTTTTACCGAAATGTTCTTTAATCCAGTTTGTGTTACCGGCGGGAAGAAGGTTGTTCAAGTCCCAGACTTCCCAACGACCGTTACCGGGATTTTCAAACATCTGATAATGACCGTTGTCAACAGCGTCACGCAGCTGCGCAAGCTTTTCTTCTGTGAACCAAACGCCCTGGTTACCATTCAGTGAAGCCTGATTCATGTAGTTAGCCCAGTTCCAGGAATCCATCATCTCAGGATAATTGATGATGTTGTTCCAGCGGAACGAGTCAGAATAATTGACTGTTACTTTACCTTCTTTACCGTTCTTGGTGGTTACGAGAATCACACCGCCGGCAGCGCGTGAACCGTAGATTGAAGAAGCAGCCGCGTCTTTCAGGATCGAGATGTTTTCGACGTCCTGAGGGTTGATCGCGTTAAGGTCTCCTTCCATACCGTCGATAAGAACAAGGGGGGTAACGGACGAACCGGAACCGATTGTACCGGTACCACGGATATTCATCGAACGAGTACCGTTCAGCTGACCGCCGAGGTTGCTTCCAAGCACATCAAGACCGGCAGCCATACCCTGAAGAGCATCTGCTACTGAGTTCACGGGACGAGCAGCGATTTCTTTTGCGGAGACTGTGGAGACTGCTCCGGTTAGGTTAACTTTTTTCTGAGTACCGAAACCTACGACAACGACTTCGTCAAGTGCGTTGGAGTTGGGCTGCATGGTGATGTTGAGAGCACCGCCGTTCCAGACAACGGTCTGGGGTGTGTAACCTACGTAGGAAATGGTGATTTTTGAACCGACGGCTACATTTGCGAACGAGAATTCACCGTCAAGATTGGTCGCAGTGGCGAGATTCGTTCCCTCGACGCGCACTGTAGCGCCGAGCATCGGGTCGCCATTTTCATCTACAACCACGCCGGCACATTTGGCCGACTGAGCGGAAGGTGCCGATACCGGATCGGGACCTTCTGTACCTGTAGCATTGGCTACGCCCATAGCGAACGTGGATGCCAATATGACCAAGGCACATGTACGAAGATGATTGATCATAAATTAATTAGTTAGGTTTTATGAAAATTTAAGGTAACAAGTACAAAAATTCTTTAATAAGGGTGAGCAAAATTAGCATTTTATCAACCGTTAAGAAAGCCAAATAAAAAAAAAAAAACGAAATAAAAGTTAATATGGAAATTTAGTGCATTGTTTTTCAAGGCATAAAAAAACGCCCCGCGCGTTTGCGCGAGGCGTTTTTGAAAGTCTTATCAGTCCAATCGGACTAATTTGTCTAATTGTTGATTAGTCGAGGGTGCAGATTGAAACGCGGTTCCAGTCGTTTTCGGTGAACATGTGGCCGATGCCTTCGCCTTCGGCTGTGATGCGGTCAGCCTTGACGCCATACTTCTTGATGAGGGCGTTCTTGACTGATTCGGCGCGGGCTGCGGCGAGTTTGATGTTGAAGTCGAGGTTACCGTCCTGTGAAGCGTAGCCCTTGATGACAACTTTCGAGTTGGGGTGGTTCTTCATGTAGGAAGCGACCATTTCAACGTTAGGCATCTGATCGGCTGTGATAACCGAGCTACCGATCTTGTAGAAGATGTAGCGGACGCTCTGGAGGTTGTTGTTGACTTCCTTGATGACTTCGGGCTTGCGGTTCTTGCATGCCTCGAGCTGGTTGGCCATGTCGGCTGCGGTTGCAGCAGCGGCTGCTGTAGCGGCGTTGCAAGCGGCGATGTCGGCGCGGAGCGAGTTGATCTGGGCGTTGAGAGCATCGATCTGAGCCTGATTGCGTCCGTCAACAGGAAGGAAACCGGGGCCGAAGTTATAGGAAACGCCTGCCATGAGGTTGAAGGCGAGTTTCTGGCGGGAATAAGCGGCGGAAGTGAAGTCAACGTCGAGTTTGTTGTAATCGGTTCCGGTCATGTTCCATGCCAGAGAGGGCTTGAGTGCGAGAGTGAGGTTCTCGGTCACGTTGAAATTGAAGTTAAGGCCGACTTTTGTTGCCATGTAGTTCTGGTCCTTAGCCTCGATCGAATAGGGATGGAGAGCGAGTTTGTCATAGAAATCATGACCCCAGCCAATGCCGGCAACGAGTTCCATTTCGAAGAAACGTTTTTCGAAATTATATCCGCCGAAGAGGTTCATGAGGTTCACGGTTCCGTAGGCGCCGACATACATGTTGTCGATGGCTGTGGAGCTACGTTCGGGTTTGACGGGATAGGTGTTGTCAAGAATTGTGGTGAAGTATCCTGTGTTCCAGGATGAAGTGTTGACTGCTGCGGTTCCTTCGATTCCGAGGCCGAATATGGGCGAAATCTGTTTGTGGACATGGAGTCCGAACTGACCGCGCATGTCGCCGAAGAAAGCGTGATGGCGAGAAAGGGGAGTTGTTACACCACCGTCAACACCGATCGACCAGTTGTCGCCGAAAGAGGTGGGCTGCATTGCTGTCTGTGCCTGTGTTGCAACGGCTGCGGCGGCTGCGAGGGCGAATACAAATATTTTTTTCATATAAAAGAGATTTTAAGGCCGGAAAACCGGCAACCTTGATTATCGGAACTTCCCGCACCTGCATGAAACGGGTGCGGGAAGGTTATGAGGATTGATTAGACGTATGGGGCTAATAGCCCAATTTGCCTAATTGTAGATTAGTCGAGGGTGCAGATTGAAACGCGGTTCCAGTCGTTTTCGGTGAACATGTGGCCGATGCCTTCGCCTTCGGCTGTGATGCGGTCAGCCTTGACGCCATACTTCTTGATGAGGGCGTTCTTGACTGATTCGGCGCGGGCTGCGGCGAGTTTGATGTTGAAGTCGAGGTTACCGTCCTGTGAAGCGTAGCCCTTGATGACAACTTTCGAGTTGGGGTGGTTCTTCATGTAGGAAGCGACCATTTCAACGTTAGGCATCTGATCGGCTGTGATAACCGAGCTACCGATCTTGTAGAAGATGTAGCGGACGCTCTGGAGGTTGTTGTTGACTTCCTTGACAACTTCGGGCTTGCGGTTCTTGCATGCCTCGAGCTGATTAGCGAGGTCAGCTGCGGTAGCGGCTGCGGCTGCGGTAGCGGCGTTGCATGCTGCGAGGTCAGCGCGAAGGGCGTTGATCTGAGCGTTGAGAGCGTCGATCTCTGCCTGGTTCTGAGTGTCAACACACTTGAAGCCTTCGCCGAACTTGTAGGTGAAACCGGCCATGATAGAGAAAGAAGCGGTTTCCTTGTTGTAAGCGGCAGAGCTCTGGCTTACACCGGCGTCGCTCATGTCCCAGATAACTGCGGGCTTAACTGAAAGTGTCACATTGGGAGACACGTTGAAGTTGAAGTTAAGACCGGCTTTGGTAGCGAAGAAGTTGTGGTAGTTCTTCACATTGTAATAGCGGCCCCAGCCTGCACCTGCCTGTGCCTCGATTTCGAAGAGACGGGGAGCGCACTGGTAGCCACCGAAAAGGTTCATGAAGTTCACAGTTCCGTAAGCGCCTACATAGTGGTTGTCTATGGCAGTCTTGGAATGCTGCATGTTTGCCCATGAAGAAGTATTGATTCCGAAGATGCCTTCAACACCAAGACCGAAAACAGGAGAAATCTGCTTCTGGACATGAGCACCGAAAGCGCCACGCATGTCACCGATAAAAGAAGAGCCGTCGTAGAGAGGCGTGATTCCTCCGACCTCAACACCAACTGACCAGTTGGAACCAAAGGTAGGAGCTTCCAATGCTTGTTGTGCTTGTGCTGTCATCATACCGACAGCAGCAGTAGCGATAAGGAATAATTTTTTCATTTGAAAATTGTTTAATGTTGATAAAATCGGCACAAAGATATGACTTTTTATTTTAAAAATTAACTAAATCGACTAAAAAACGTCTTTTCGACCATTTTTTGTCCCTATTCGGTCCTTAGAAACGTCATACGTGTGTCATTTTAATATTAATTAAGGTGAATATCACCCGATTTCCCATTTCTGAAGACTTTACGGGACTATTATCATAACATCTACGCAAGGCTTTTGTTTTAAAAAGTCGGAGACATCAGTTCAAAAAGTCGAAAATATATGGCTCGGTGTATGCGGAATTAGTCGGATTTATTGTAACTTTGCGGGAAACAGATTCACTCAAAACCTGAAAAATTATGAAAAGAACCGTCATGCTTTCACTCGCGTTGCTTATAACCGTAGCCGTAATGGCCGCAAGCAAAGCTACCGTTTATTTCACCCTGACCCCGCAGATGAACTGCGAGAACTGCGAAAACCGAGTAAAAACAGCCCTCCGTTATGAAAAAGGAGTGAAACAGATCGCGACTTCGCTTGCCACTCAGGTGGTCACCGTGACATACGATCCGACAAAGACATCGCCTGAGAAAATGGAAGGCGCCCTGAAGAAAATAGGCTACACCGCCAAGGCCTCGAAAACGATGCCGAAAGTAAAAGTCAATCCCCAGCCGGGCACTTGTCCTGAAAGCAAAAACGGGAAGTGCAGCCACGGACATAAATGAAACGTTATCTTATAACCGGGGGCGCCGGCTTCATAGGGTCGAACTTCGTCAAATATCTTCTCGCGAAATATGACAGCGAAATCGAGCTGCTGATCCTTGACGCGCTTACTTATGCGGGCCATGCGGGAACAATCGCGGAGGAAGTGGCGCGTGACAACGTGAGCTTCGTGCGCGGCAATATCTGCGACGCGGAGCTGGTCGAGCGACTCATCAGCGAGTTTGATCCGGACTACGTGGTGAATTTCGCTGCGGAAAGCCATGTTGACCGATCGATCTCAGAACCGCGCCTTTTCATGGAGACCAACATACTCGGCACTCAGACTCTTCTGGAAGCTTGCCGCAAGGCATGGCTGGAAGGAAAGGACGAGAGCGGGCGCCCCGTCTATCGCGATGGCAAGAAGTTTCTCCAGATAAGCACCGACGAAGTCTATGGCTCCCTTACGCGCGATTATTCCGAGCCGCAACCTCTGGAACTCGACGAAAGAGTGAAGAAAGTGACGGAAGGAAGGCCGCAGCCGACTGCGTTCGGAAAAGGACTGTTCACCGAATCGACGCCTCTGGCCCCAAGATCGCCCTACTCGGCAGCGAAAACTTCGGCCGACCTCATCACCATGGCCTACAGCGAGACATTCGGGCTGCCCGTCAACATTACGCGCTGCAGCAACAACTACGGTCCATACCAGTTCCCGGAAAAGCTCATTCCTCTGGTGATCAACAATATTCTCGAAGGGAAAAAACTCCCCGTCTATGGCCGCGGCGAAAATGTGCGCGACTGGCTCTATGTCGATGACCACGCAAAGGCAATCGACACCGTGCTCCGACGCGGTAAAACCGGAGAGATCTATAATATAGGAGGTTTCAACGAGGAACAGAATATCTCGATTGTAAAGGCCATCATCGACATCATCCGCCGCATAATGGAGGAGGAGCCGGAATACCGACACCTGCTGCACCAGCCGGTAGAAGATATTAACTACGATCTGATCAGCTATGTGACCGACAGACCGGGACACGACATGCGCTACGCGATCGATCCGACACGCATCGCCACGGAACTGGGATGGTATCCCGAGACAACCTTCACCGAAGGAATCGAAAAGACCGTGCGCTGGAATCTTGACAACCATGAATGGCTCCGGAGTGTCACTTCGGGAGATTATCTGCGCTATTACGACGAGATGTACGGCAACCGCTGAATTCACGAACCACCAGACAACAGAATGAAAGGAATAGTCCTTGCGGGCGGATCAGGAACCCGTCTTTATCCTATCACCCGGGGAGTCTCGAAGCAGCTGATCCCCGTCTATGACAAGCCGATGGTGTTTTATCCGGTCTCGACGCTCATGCTGGCCGGCATACGCGACATACTCATCATCTCCACGCCGGAAGACCTTCCGGCATTCAGACGTCTGCTCGGCACAGGCGAAGATATCGGAGTGCGTTTCAGCTATGCTGAGCAGCCGAGGCCCGAGGGCTTGGCACAGGCTTTTATCATTGGACGCGATTTCATTGGCGACGACGCCGTGTGCCTCGTTCTCGGCGACAATATTTTCTATGGACAAGGCTTCACGGGGATGCTGCTCGAGGCGGGACGTCTGGCCCGGGAGGAAGGACAGGCCTCCGTTTTCGCCTATCCCGTCAAGGATCCCCAGCGATTCGGAGTGGTCGAGGTCGATCAATTGTTCCGGGCTGTCAGCATTGAGGAGAAACCTTTGAAGCCAAAGAGCGATCTTGCAGTTGTCGGGCTGTATTTTTACCCCAACTCTGTGGTCAAGATCGCAGCCGGGGTAACCCCGTCGGCACGCGGGGAACTGGAGATCACTTCGGTCAACGAGGCTTATCTCAAACAAGGGAATCTTCATGTACAGAGACTTGGACGCGGATTCGCATGGCTCGACACCGGCACCATAGACTCCCTGACAGAAGCATCCAATTTCATTGCTTCGATAGAGAAACGCCAGGGATTTCAGGTGGCCGCGCTGGAGGAAATTTCATTCCGCAAGGGATGGATCAGTGCTGACCGCCTTCGTGAACTCGCCCGGCCCATGGCCGGAAACAGCTACGGACAATATCTGGCAGCGTTGGCCGACAATGGGTGCTGAGCAGCCTCATATAATCGAATTCAAGCGGATCACCGACAGCAGAGGCGACATAGCGGTGGTCTCGCCGGATGACGGCTGCCCTTTCGCCATACGCCGGGTGTTCTGGATCTATGACATTCCGGCCGATGCTGTCAGAGGCGGCCACGCCCATTATGGAACGACACAGCTGATCGTGGCTGCGGCGGGACATTTCAAGGTTGAGGTCAGCGACGGCATAACATCGCGGATTTTTTCGCTCGAACACCCGGGGGAAGGATTGATTCTGCCCCCCGGCTACTGGCGGTCGCTGAAAGGATTCTCGGCTGGATGCGTCTGCCTGACGCTCTGCGACACCGACTTCGAGGAAGCTGATTATATGCGTGACTACGACAGTTTTTTACGATTCAAGGGGATGGGCGAGAAATGAAGAATTACAGGTTTCCGTTTCTGGATCTCGGGGAAATAAACCGCGGATATTACTCCGGCCTGTGCGAGGCGGCGGAGAGAGTCATAGCCTCAGGTCGCTATATCGGCGGTGAGGAGGTTGAGAGGCTCGAATGCGAGATGGCGGAAATGTGCCGCGCTCCCTACGCCGTCGGTGTCAGCAACGGACTTGACGCGCTAAGGCTTATTATGACGGCGTGGGTCGAGACGGGTCTTCTGTCACGGGGTGACGGCGTGATAGTTGCTGCCAACACTTACATAGCCTCCATTCTGGCCATCATTCATTCCGGACTCCGCCCCGTTCTTGTGGATCCCGACGAAAAGACCTTAAATCTCAGCGCGGAAGGCGTTGAGAAAGCATGCATGGCCGACGAAGGGGCCAAGGCTGTGATGCCGGTACATCTCTACGGCCGCGTGGCCTGGGACAAGGATCTGCGCGAGATCGTGACGAGAAAAGAGCTTCTCGTAATCGAGGACGCGGCCCAGGCTATAGGAGCCATCTCTCCCCGCCCCGGGCTGTTCGGGTCAAGACATGCCGGAGCGCTGGGCCACGCGGGTGCTTTCAGCTTCTATCCTACCAAAAACATAGGGGCGCTCGGCGACGGCGGAATTGTAGTGACCCATTCCAAAAGAATCGCCGACACGGTGCGCGCGCTCGCCAATTACGGGAAAACATCCCAGTATCACAACGAGTATGTCGGCTTCAACTGTCGCCTCGACCCTCTGCAGGCCGCGATGTTGCGGGTCAAGCTCGGAGATGCGCGCAATGTCAACGCCCGACGGTTTGAACGCGCGGTCGCCTACAACAATGTGATCAGCCATCCCCTTGTCATCAAACCGGAGATAACTCCTCAGGTCACGGACCAGGTTTGGCACCAGTACGTAGTGCGCATCCCCGAAGGAAGAAGAGACCGAATGCGGCTCTATCTGGCCGACAACGGGGTCGAGACAGCACTGCACTATCCCGTTCCCCCTCATTGCCAGCCCTGTTTGCGCTCACTCCCCCATTCTCCCCTCCCCGTCACTGAGAAACTGGCCTCGGAAATTCTCTCGCTGCCTATAAGCGATTGCACTCCGGTTGCCGACGCAGCCGCGATAGGCAGGATTATTAATTCTTTTAACCAATGATGTCTTGACGAAAATGAAATCCTCATCAGGAAACAAAAACTTCATAATAGGACTGGTATTTTGCGCGATTGCCGTCGTGGCATGGCAGCTTTGGGCCGACAGTTCGCCACGGCCCGATTCCACCCCCAACATAAGCACTACAGCCTTCGGAAATCTGCTTGATGTAAAAACCAACCCGAATCTCATGCCGGAAGAGAAGGTTGTCTATCCGGGAATGGACATCTCCTTCAACTCTCGCTTTCACGAACCCAACTGGGTTGCCTGGGAGCTGACAGACAAGGAGACGGAAGGAAATGTCGGCAGGGAAAACAAATTTTACTGCGATGAGGCGGTTGCAGGCTGTGCCGATCATTATGATTACAACTACTCGGGCTATGACCGCGGGCACATGGCCCCGGCCGGCGACATGAAATGGTCGGAAGAATCCATGCATGCCTCATTCTCCATGGCCAACATCTGTCCGCAGGCAAAGGCCCTCAACACCGGCGCATGGAAACGCCTCGAGGAGAAATGCCGCGTATGGGCCAAAGCCGATGGAGCGATATTCATTGTGTGCGGGCCCGTGCTCACTGACGAGCCGGCCGACTATATAGGGGATTCCCGCGTGGCCGTACCGCGCCGCTTCTTCAAAGTCATACTGTCGCCCTACGGAGACCGCATGCGCGGCATCGGCTTTATAATGCCTAACGATAAAGTGACGGGAGGCATGCAGGCTGCCGCCGTAAGCATCGATGAGGTTGAACGCGTGACTGGCCACGACTTCTTCTCTTCTCTACCCGACGAAATTGAGAACGAGGTTGAAAAACAATGCGATTTCCATTATTGGAGCACACACAAATGACAACGAATCAGTTTTTATCAGACGACACGATATGCGCCATCTCCACTCCCCACGGCGTGGGTGGCATCGCCGTGGCCCGAGTCTCGGGTCCGGAAGCTATAGAAATAGCCGACAGAATCTGGAAAGGGAAAACGCTGCGTGATGCCGAATCCCACACCGCACATCTCGGCACAATCATAAATCAGGCCGGCGAAATGGTCGATCAGGCCGTTGCGACAGTCTTCCGCAATCCGCGTTCGTTTACCGGAGAGAATGTCGTGGAGATTTCTGTTCATGGCTCACGGTTCATCCAGAGGGAACTGCTGCGCCTTCTCGTCGAGGCCGGAGCCCGCATGGCCGAACCCGGAGAATTCACACGCCGGGCATTCCTTTCAGGCAAGATGGACCTGGCCGAAGCCGAAGCCGTGGCCGACATGATTGCATCCGATTCGCGTGCGGCCCATCGCATTGCCGTGTCGCAACTCCGTGGCGACTATTCTAAAAAAATCTCCCTCCTGAGGGAAAAACTGATCGATCTCGCCTCGCTACTGGAACTTGAACTGGATTTTTCGGAAGAAGACGTTGAATTCGCTTCGCGCAAACGCTTGAGGGAAATCGCCTCGGAAATATACACCGAGATCACCCGTCTCCACAATTCGTTTGCCGCCGGACGAGCCATCAAAGAAGGCATTCCGGTTGCCATTGTTGGCGCCACGAATGCCGGAAAATCATCTCTGCTCAACGCCCTCCTCGGCGACGAGCGCGCCATTGTAAGCGATATCCACGGCACAACCCGCGACACTATTGAAGAGACAATCTCTCTCGGCGACTACATGTTTCGCTTCATCGACACGGCCGGCCTGCGCCACACAACCGACAAGATCGAACGCATAGGCATCGAACGCTCCCTCGCCGCTGCCGCCCGGGCGCGCATCGTGATTCTCGTCATAGACCCTTCGGCGCCTGTCGATGAGACTATGATCCATGAGATAATGCGCTCCACCCGTGAACGCGACGAATTACCTGCCCACCTCATTGCCGTCATCAACAAGACCGACCTTAACGCCACCAAAGCCGGGGAGTCAGCCGAAAGAATAAAATCGCTGACAGCATCCGAGGCCCTGCTGATCAGCGCCCGGGAGGGAATGGGCATCGAAACGTTGGCTGAAGCACTTGTGGCTGCCGCCGAACGCGAGAACGGCAGCGCCGATGAAGGCCTGCTCGTCACCAACGAACGCCACGCCCGGGCATTCGCCGACGCCCGCGAATCGATTCTCCGCGTCATCGAAGCCCTTGACAGCAACCTCTCCGGCGACCTCATCGCCCTCGACCTCCGCCAGACCATTCACCACCTCTCCTCCATCACCGGCGACATCCCCACCTCCACCCTCCTCTCCACCATCTTCTCCCGCTTCTGCATCGGCAAGTAATGGTTGATTATCAATGCGTTAAATTGATAGTAATTGACTATTACTGAACGATAAAACTTAAATCTTACAAGAACGCCTAATGCTGATAACTGTCAGTGCTAGGCGTTTTTATGCACTATTTTGTACGGATTTTGTACGACAGCGACTCATTTCACCACAAGCGTCAGCAAGGTGGTGGAGAAAGTTGACAATGGTTGTCAATGGTTTACGAACATTTACAAACAACGGAGAAATCTCCACAAATGAAATGAGTAGCAACATTAGAATTGAGAAAATTTGCGAGTGGTGTGGCAAACAATTCACCGCTCAGACTACCGTCACTCGCTTCTGCTCGAAGCGATGTGCGGAGCACTCCTATAAGGAGCGAATGAGACAGCAGAAGATTCAACTCGCAAACTCAACTGTGCCAGCGACGACATCTGCTATTAAGGAGAAAGATTATCTGACAGTCGCGGAAACAGCGCAAGTGCTGGGTATGACTCGGCAGGGTATTTATAAACTGATTTATCGCGGTAATCTTGTTGCGGCCAAACTCAGTTCTCGTTTGACACTTATCAAACGTGAGAGTATAGACAAAATGCTTGATGGTTCCCCATATACAAAAAGGGAAACCAATGAAAAGAAAACGATAAGTGAGTTTTATACTCGCGCAGAAATTCGTGAGAAGTTCGGGGTCAAGGATTCGTGGATATACAAGGTCGTTGCCGAGAACAATGTGCCTAAGACCATTCTTCGTGGTAAGGCATATTTCAGCAAGAGCCATATCGACCGGCTTTTCTCTGCGAGAAAGGAGAATCCGGAAATTACGGAGTGGTATTCGGTCGAGGATATTCAGTCAAAGTATGGTATGACTCTCTCTGCGATATATTCTCTGGTGTCGAAAATCGGTATACCAAAGCGCAAAGAGGGTTCAAAGGTCTACTATTCCAAATATCACTTCGATGTGGCCAAGGGTGCTAAGTCAGCCGAGGATGTAGAGTTTATTTCGGTGGCTGATGCCATGGAGAAATACTTATTGACCCGTGACCAGCTGTATCACTACGTCAAAAGATACAAGATAACCAAGCTCCGCTGTGGTAAGCATGTCAAACTGAACGCCAAAGAGTTAGCCGAGTTATTCAACCCAAAGATTGAGTTATAATCCGGTGATTTTTCTCACCGGGCAACCACCTCTTTCCCTAACACATTATAAATCTAAAACAGCATAATATGGAATCAGCAACAATCACCAAAGTGACCCTCCGAAAAGAAAAACTCCGCAGCGGCAAACTGTCGCTCTATCTCGACTACTACCCACCCATCTGGAATCCGCACTTCAAGAAGATGTCGCGCCGGGAGTTTCTCGGTCTGTATCTCATCGGTAATCCAAAAGACAAGTTCGAGCTTGATTACAACGAGGAAATCATGCTCAAAGCCCGTGGCATCCGTGCCACCCGCGAACTGGCAATCATCAATGAGGAGTTTGGCTTCCTTGACCGCACCAAGAAACAAGCGGACTTTCTTGAATACTTCGAGAGCAAGACCAAAGAGAAATATCAGAAATGGGAAATCGTCTATAAACACTTCAAGGACTTCTGTAATGGCAGATGTCTGATGAAAGACGTGACTATCGGACTGTGTAACGACTTTCGCACCTACATTCTCAGAATCGGGGTGAAACAAACGGGCAACATAATCTCACGCAACTCTGCCGCCGGATACTGGTCAACCTTCCGCGCTCTGTTGAAGTTGGCATATAAGGAAGGCTGGCTCCGTGAGAACGTCAATGACTACCTTGACCGCATTGACTGGGAGGAACCGAAAATCAACTATCTCGAAATCGAGGAGGTTAAGAAACTGGCTGCCACGCCATGCAAAGTCGATGTACTAAAACGTGCATCACTCTTCGCCTGTATGACAGGACTTCGCATCAGCGATATTCTCCAGCTCCGTTGGGAGAATATTGAGTTGTCACCCGATGGCGGCTACTGTATGCGCATCCGTACCCAGAAAACTAAGACGCAGGCAACACTGCCATTGAGCGATGAAGCCTTGTCGTACTGTGGTGAACAAGGTCGAGGCATGGTATTCAAAGGACTGAGCCGTGCCCATACCCGCGAACCGTTCAAGAAATGGCTAAAAGATGCCGGTATCAAGAAGAAATTTACCTTCCACGGTCTTCGCCACACCTACGCTACACTTCTGATTACCAACGGTACAGATATCTACACCGTCAGCAAGATGCTAACGCATAAAAACGTCGCCACGACTCAGATATATGCAGAGGTCATCAGCCAGAAGAAGCGTGATGCCGCCAACTCAATCACCCTCAAATGATTGATAAGGTTAAAGCTCAAAGCAGGCACCGCAAAAACACCGATCAAAACACCACAAAAACACCGATTGAAATGCCGCAAAAACACCGATTAAAACGCCACAAAAACACCGATTTGTGTTGAATCATCATAACCTGTGTACGCTGAAAGCTACGCGATGCCGCTAAAATTCAATTATCCTGAAATAAAATAATTAGCATATAAGCTAACACTCTCGAAATTTTGTTATATCTTTGTAGACGAATTATGAGTAAGAAAGTAAAAATAGAGCCTGTGAGGTCTTCCGAATCGGCAAGCCTCTACACCATCATCTTTGAGGATGGTGATATGTCGGAGTTCGCAAAATTCCTTAACCGCTTCAAGGACAATGGCAAACTCCAGCGTGACTATCAGCTGATTCTGTATGCCCTGCAAAAAATTCTGGAAAATGGAGTGCAGGAACGATATTTCCGTCCCGAGGGGAAATATGCAGACAGAGTATGCGCACTCCCGATTGACTCAGGCAAACTGAGATTATATTGCCTGAGAATTTCGGATAAAATATTGATTCTTGGCAATGGAGGTATTAAGCAAACAAAGACATACAATGAGAATCAGGAACTCAATGGTTATGTCATGGATCTTCAGAAATTTGATGCGCTATTAAAAGCAGCTGAGAAAGAAGGATCCATCATTGTCGAAGAAACAGTCCTGAATGGAATAACCGATAAAACATTTGAGTTATGAAAACTACAGCCCAACTATTCGATGAATGTCTTGCTACCGTTAAGAACGATGTCAAGATGGAACTTGACATGTCGTTTGCCTTGGCCGATAAGATTGACATGATTCTTCGTGAAAAGAATATCAGTCAGAAACAGTTGGCAAAAAAGATGGGCAAGACCGAAGCAGAAGTATCTCGATGGCTTGGAGGCACTCATAATTTCACACTGAGAACGATAGCAAAGATTTCCGATGCTCTCGGCGTCAAACTTTTAACCATATAGTGTGATGGAAAGCAATACCTCTAATCACGATGACAAGATAATGCATTGCTCAACTTTCGACGAGCTTCTTGATGCAGAATATGGCAAGCCCGGCACCTCGGAGCGGGAACAGTTCGACGCTGATGCGGCGGCGTTCTGTCTGGCAGAGACACTCAAAGAAGAACGTCTCAAAGCCGGACTGACCCAACAGCAGCTCGCTGAGCGTATCGGTACTAAGAAAACCTATATCTCTCGTCTGGAAAACGGCAAATCTGATGTCCAGCTCAGCACCCTCTTCCGAATCTTTGAGGGTCTCGGCAGAAGGGTATCTTTGACCATCCTGTAAATAGACAATAATCTTCAGACTGGCTCAAAAAAAATCGCACAAAATAGTCGTAGTTTGAGCTATTATTGCTATATTTGCAACCTAATAGACGCAAGTACGACTATGGAAGAGAATATATACATGTTACCTGACAGTGAAATCCGCCGTCGGCTGGGACAAAAAATAAGGCATCTGCGACTCCGACAGAACTTCACTCAGACATCACTCGCAGAACAGGCGCAAGTCTCATTGACGACACTAAAGAGAATCGAGAAAGGCGATATAAGCTATTTCGATTCCCTGATGCGCGTGCTTCGCATACTTGGCGAACTGGATGTGTTCTCGTCACTCATTAAGGAAGATGAGATGAGTCCCAATGAATATTTCGAGTTTGTCGAAGCAAGCAAGAAGAAGCAGCGCAAACGCGCAAGCGGCAATAACAAGACCAACACACAACCTAATACCGAGGAATCAGAATGGTAGATATAGCAAGAGTAAACCTGTATGGTCAACCCGTCGGTACATTCCGATGGGACAGCAACCGCCAGCTGGCACATTTCGAGTATGCCGAAAGCTTCATAGGCAAAGGTCTTGAACCCTCGCCGCTTCTGATGCCTGTGCGTCAGGGAAGGGTGTATTCATTCTCCGACATAGGTCGTGAGACGTTCAAGGGACTTCCCGGTATGCTTGCAGATTCATTGCCCGATACTTACGGACGAGCATTGTTCGACCGCTGGCTTGCGCTGACCGGGCGTAGCAGCGGGAACGCTGTGGAGACGTTATGTTTTCTTGGGAAACGCTGTATGGGAGCGTTGGAGTTTGAACCGGCCATGGATGCGCCCTATGGTCCCGATGTCAGAATAGAACTTGATTCCCTTGTTGAAGTGGCAAGCGAAGCACTGTCGGAAAAGGAAGAATTTGGAGCTAATCTTGAAGAGGACAAGAAGGCGGCAATAGCCGAGATAGTGCGACTTGGTACCTCTGCCGGAGGACAGAGGGCGAAAGCCATCATAGCCTACAATCCATCGACCGGGGAAGTTCGTTCAGGACAGATTGAAGCCCCGGAAGGCTTTGACTATTATCTGATAAAACTCGACGGTGTAACCGCTGAAGCCGGATTCAGGGAAACTCAGAATTTCGGCCGACTGGAATACTCTTTCTATCGGCTTGTAAAGGAATGCGGCATAGAAATGTCGGATTGCAGTCTGATAGAAGAGAATGGACGCGCCCATTTTCTCACCAAGCGTTTTGACCGCCGGAATGGTGAGAAAATTCATATGCAGACACTCTGTGGTATAGCGCATTATGATTATCGTAATCCCCGTTCATACTCTTACGAGCAGGCGTTCAACGTGATGAGAGCATTGAGACTGCCATACTCACAGGCACAGGAAATGTATCGTCGCATGGTATTCAATGTTGTAATCCGCAATCAGGATGACCACACAAAAAACATATCCTTCCTTATGGACAGACAAGGGAAATGGACTCTTTCGCCGGCATACGACATGGGATTTGCCTATAATCCGAAGGGTGGATGGACAGCACAGCACCAGATGTCAATAAACGGAAAGTTTGACGACATCACTCGCCAAGACCTTTTGGAATTTGCGAGACACAACAATATAAAGGAAGCTACTGAAATAATTGACCGTATTGCCGAAGTGTCTTCACGCTGGCCTCTCTTGGCAAGGGAATGTGAAGTTCCCCAGCCCATGATAGATGCCATTATGCCGAATTTGAAGCTCTCTATATAATACATCCTTCTTCGCAAAGATTTCTATAATGATGAAAATATATCCTGACAAAGACAAAGCATTTCCAAATTCTGCGATTCCGAGCATTTGCTACATAAAAAATGTGGTGAAGAATCCGAGAATCATTATCGGAGATTATACATATTACGATGATATAGACGGAGCCGACAGATTTGAGGAACACGTTACACATTTCTATGAGTTCATCGGTGATAGGCTGATAATCGGTAACTTTTGCGCCATTGCTAAGGGAGTTACTTTTATTATGAACGGCGCCAATCATCGGATGGATTGCGCCACCACCTATCCTTTCTACATAATGGGAGGAGATTGGGGAGGTGCGATTGCTCCGGTAATGGATGAATTGCCGCTCAAAGGTGACACAGTCATCGGCAATGATGTGTGGATCGGGCAAAATGTGACAATCATGCCCGGCGTGCATATTGGCGACGGAGCCATAATCGGCACAAATGCCACGGTTGCCTCCGACATTCCTCAATATTCGATAGCCGTGGGCAATCCGGCAAAAGTCATACGCCGCAGATTTGACGATGAAATGATAGACCTGTTGGAGCGTCTACAATGGTGGAACCGTCCCATTGAAGAGGTTGATACATTGATTCCTATACTCTCAAATCCAGATATAGCCCAGGCAAAAATTGATATAGCGGAATATCTCCGCATTCAATACGATTAAATTGTGGCCTTACCTGAACGAACAAAACAGTGGGTTAAATTGTCTATAAAGACGTGAATATTTAACCCACTGTTTTATTTATGAAGGAAACGCCCCAGCGCTTGAGGAGCCTCGCTCCCCCTACCCGGGACAAAATTTTTATCTGGAGTGCCGTGGTTGCCGGTTGCGGCATCATGGCTTTACTTGGTCGTCATGCCGCCATAACCCGTTTCGGCACTGACGAATTTACCGGCAATGTTCTCTTTGCCGTTTTCTTTGTCCTCACAATCGGTCTATATTGCGGATTCCAGTCGGCAGTCGAAGATGTTTTCAATCGTCTTTCAACTCTTTTTCGCCGTCGTGAAGTTATGGCTATTGCTGAAACTGCCAACGGTGAGAAAATGCACGTTTCAGTTGAAGAACCATCAGTAACAATGACGCAATATTTCGAGACCAACTCAGAAGTGTCTGACATTGAAGAGAGCAATGCAACTTTTGAGAAATCAACGGACAAAGCACCGTTTGAGGTCTTGGAAGTTGTAGACGATATGCGTCATATCCGTTTCTCGGACGGAGAGGAAGCCTATGTGGGTATTGGTCTATCTGATGAAGAGATTATCCTTGAAAAAGCGTATAACGATTCAAGAGATTATGATGCCGAACTTGAAGAGGCATACAAGGAGTATCTTGACTCTATGACTGCGGAAGAACGATATGACCACGACCACGGTATTAAACGCGTTAAAAAGAAGAGAGAATATGGTGAAGAAGTAGGTTTCTTTTCATCAGTATCAGTTCAAGAGATCCACAACAATCCGGATGGAACTACTTTGATCGAGGAAACAGAGCAAGAGGTCTATGTTACTCCCGACGGTTCGGTGTATTATCTCGAAGACATGGGTCCAATATGCAATTTTTATGAGAAATACAAAGACACCATAGAAACGCATGAAGAAATAATCACAAGAAAACAACAATGTGATGAGGCGTTTGAGGAGATGCAACGTCACGAAGAATTATATAATCTTGAACAGGTGTCGTTTATATGTGCATATATCACACATACCATGAAACAATTCATGGAGTCTCACGAACTCGATAAACTTCATAAGAACGCTGAAAAATGGACTAAAAATCCCATAGCTAAATTCGCTTCTGTTCGGCTCCGAAGCAATCACCTGTCGAAAGAAGACATCAAACATCTTTGTTACAATGTCGGCAAGTTCCTGAATCTTAAGGGGAATGAAATTGCACTATTCGTCAAAAATGTATTTGCAGAGAGTTTTGACACCGTAAAAATAGGAACAATTATAGCAAAACTTGCAGATAAGAATCCAAAGAAGGATCGTATTCCTTTACTGTCAGCCAAAGAAATGAATTATCTCTTTGAACACTATAAACGCTATAAGACAATCAACCTCGACATTATACCCAAAAGATTGGCGGAGGAAGAGGCTAAAGCCAAATTAGAGGCTGCAAAAAAGAAAAGCGGGAAATAACAAGGAAATCCTAAGTATATTACAGGCGAATAGTCGGGACAAAAGTCATGACTATTCGCCTATTTTGCTATAACTCAATCTCATAAAGTACATGAACACATAGCGGTGAAGCATCTGACAGTTTCGGGTGATTAAACTCTCCAGCCTTTACCATGCCAATCTTCTGCATCACACGTTCTGAAGGAGCATTAATTTTGGCTGTGAAAGAAAACAACCGTTCAATTCCTGATTTTTTTGCCAATTTCAAAACTGATCTTGCCGCCTCAGTTGCATATCCCTTATTGTGATAATCGGCTGCAAGTCGCCAGCCTATCTCAACTCCGGGAGTAAAAACTGCATCGAAGCCTATCCCATGAAGCCCGACATATCCGATGAATTCTCCGGTAGACTTTATTTCCACTGCATAAAGCCCCCAACCCTTTTGATTGAACTCATCCTGTATCCGTTTGTAAAATGCCATAGTTTCCCCATCACTCAGTATAGCCGGGAAATAGCGCATTACCTGTTCATCCTTATTCATAGCAATGAACAATGGTAAATCTTCCGGTTTCCACGAACGTAAAATAAGCCTTTCAGTTTCGATATATACCATAATGAATCTCAATTATAACGCAAATTTACTCAACTTTCCACACCAATGAAAGCCATTAAAGGTTATTGCTCAAAATAACCTTGAAATCACCTACTGTTTTTACGAATCACCATACAAATATTTTCACAAAACACCTTCTGAATATCACAGTATTAACACTTGCCAAACGGTTATTTTAGAACGTGATTGCGGTTATTTATTTCACCGACAACTCACTTTCAATCAGTGCGGTTCTATTTCCGTAAACAATATAAAACCGCACTAAAATGGAAGCACCAACAATCACCTTCGACCAACTGCCCCACGTGGTAGGCGGTCTCTCAGAGAAACTCGACCGAGTGCTTGAACTGCTTGAAAAGGCAGGCTTCACCGGCCACTCCAAACAGTCCAAGCCCTCGCGCAGACTCGTGTATGCGAAAGAGGCTTGCCAGATAATAGGCAAGTCACTTTCGAGTCTCTACCGCGGCATCAAGGCTCCGAATGACCCCATTCCGAGCTACAAGCGCGGCAAACTCCTCTATTTTTATGAGGATGAACTGTACGCATGGATTGAAAGCGGACGCAAACATTCCGTCGCTCCATCACTCGCCGAAACTGCGGCTGCCATAACTGCCGGAATGAAACGCCGTCCCCGTGGTGGATATAACTTCTGAGCCTATGGAAAAGAATATTACCACTGACTCAGTAATCAGCGCACTGATGAATCACATCAAGACATCCGATAGTGATTTCCCGGTACATGTGTTCCCCGCCAAGATGCAACGGATCATCCTCGAACTCAACACCACATGCGGTTTCCCGATTGACTACACGGCATCGGCTATGATTGCCGCAATATCTGTGGCAATCGGCAATACCCACCGCGTAGAAGTGAAACGCAGCTGGCAAGAATCGGCAATCGTGTATATCGCGATTGTCGGACGCCCCGGAGATTGCAAATCACATCCGCTTACATTCGTGATGCGCCCGCTGGTCAATGCCGACTGGAAAAACAATCAGGAGTTTCAGAAAAAGCATTGCGAATATCAGCAGGCTATAGCGATGAGCCGCAAGGAGCGCATCAGTGCCGGACTGGAAGAATTTCCGAAAGAGCCGAAACGGTTGCGCTACCTGGTGTCGGACGTGACGCAGGAGGGTCTCAGTGCCATCCACTCCCATAATCCTCGTGGATTATGCCTTTGGGTTGATGAACTGTCGGCATGGTTCAAGAACTTCACCCGCTACAACACCGGCTCGGAAGAACAATTCTGGCTTTCGGCTTTCAACGGCAGCACAACAATGTCGGACCGCAAGAATTGCCAGAACTCCATCTTCATCAAGCGTCCGTTCATCTCGGTGGTCGGAACAATCCAAAAACGTCTGCTCACCGAACTTGCCAACGGTGAGAGAGCCGCCAACGGGTTTATTGACCGCATACTCTTTGCAATGACCAAGAGCAACGGCAAGCCGAGATGGAACGAGGATGAAGTGCGCGACGATCTCGACCGTGAATGGGAGCGCATACTCAACCGACTTCTTTCGGTGGAGTGTGTGGTCAACGAGGAAAAGGAGCCAATTCCCACTGTCATGCGGTTCACTGCGGATGCCAAGCGCAGACTCTATGAATGGCAACATGAGAATGCCGCACTATGCGACAACGAGATGAGCGATAATGTGGTCAGCTTCTTCTGCAAACTCGAAATCTATGTGCTCCGGTTCTGCCTTATACTCCGATTGGTTCGCTGGGCTGTCAGTGATAAAGAGCCGCGCCCCTCATACATCGAAGATGACGACGTGGCAGGAGTGATAGAATTGGCTGAATATTTCCGAAGCAATGCGCTCAGCGTACTCACCTGCATCAGCGAGGAGAAATTGAATGAACTGCACCGCACCGTGTATGAGCATCTCACCGAGGAATTTTCAACCGCCGACGGTATCCGTATAGCCGAGCGGTTCGGGATGAAAGACCATACATTCAAGATGTTCCTCACCCGCAATCTCAACACTCTCTTCCGTCGTGTACGCCAAGGGTGGTATAAGAAGCTGTCTTGTTACTCCACTAACAAAGTTACTTCCGATGAACAGGATTGATGATGCAATGGTAGCGGCCACCATGCGTGGCTACGACAGAAACAATCTGTTCGCTTTCGTGGCGGCGATAATCGGAAGTGAAGAAGCACAGCGGTTGATGGAAATGTATCGCGTAGGCACATCGAAGCATTGGCAAGGTGCCACGGTGTTCTGGCAAATCTCGGCTGACGGTAACGTCCGTGGTGGTAAGATTATGCTGTATGACCGATTGACCGGACATCGTGTGCAGGAACCGTTCCCCCACATCAACTGGGTACACTCAGTGTTAAGATTGCCCGATTTCAAGTTAACCCAATGTTTCTTCGGTGAGCATCTGCTCCCATACATCCGCGACAAACCGGTTGCCATTGTGGAGAGTGAAAAGACGGCAATACTCGCAACCCATTACCTCCCGCAATATCTGTGGCTCGCCACAGGCGGCAAGTGCAGTTGTCTCAACCGCGAGGCAATCAAGGCACTTCGAGGCAGAGAGGTGATGCTTGTGCCCGACCTTAACGCTACCGACGATTGGCGCAAGAAACTGACGCTATTCGATGATTCGGGAATAAAGGCAACTCTGTTTGAATCGCTTGAACAGATGGCTACCGATGAGCAGCGTGAACAAGGTCTCGACATTGCGGACTTCCTGATAGCCGAGCAAACTCCACACGGCATCCTTGAACAAATGATGCAACGAAATCCGGCATTGCGACAACTCGTTGACGCGCTACAGCTGGAACTCGTAGGCATCGAAGAATACAAACCGAGCGAAAGCTCACTGAAATCTGAATAAAATGGCACAATCAAAAATCTCAAATCCTCAGTCATCTGAAGTGACTGATATTTTCAACAACTCAAATCTTTCCGAAACTGTGGAAAATCACGTCAACTCCAATGTCCAGCCAATCGCAGGACAGAGCGAAACCGCTCAGCCCAAGTCAACCCGTCCCACCGCCAAGCAGCGCAAGAGCGAACTTGAAGATTACCGAACCGCTTTCTTTGCCCCGATTAAACTCGGCAAGGACAACAAGCATCAGGTAGCCATCAGCAATGACACGTTTGACCGAGTCGAGCGCACTGCCCGATTCTTCGGCGGTCCCGGTTACAGCGTCAGCAACTTTGTCGAACACATCATCAATGAACACCTCGACAATAACGCTGCCAACTATGAAGGCTGGTTCACTCTAATCAGTAAATCGTTCTGACCACTGCCCCTCGGCAGTGAAAATGGCGAAGCCATCGGCAGCGCCGGTATCCGGATATTCTGTCTAGAATAGGAGGATAGCAAGGTAGTGGCAATGTAAACATTTCCGACCTTGCATCCTCCGTTACCGGGTGGCTGGAGTCCGTTCCCGATGGTCACAATGTCAAATTCCAAAATTCCAAGACAATGACTTTCACAAAAAGAAAGAAGGCTCCTCCGGGAGCAACCGAGAAGTCCGGCAAGTCATACGTAGTCAGTGTCCGGCTCAATGAAGAACAGTATCATACCGTGCAGGAGAACTGTCGAAAATCCGGCAGAAAGCTATCCGACTTCTGGCGCCACGCTCTGCTCAACGCCAAGGTTACGGCAGTAGCCACACCCGATGACATGGCGATTCTGCGTCAGATCGGGAGCATGGCGAACAATCTGAACCAGCTTGCGAAGAAGGCCAACGAAGCGGGGTTCAAGCTCGTGGAGTGGTCTCTCAAAGGTCTTAGCAAAGAAATAAAAACTCTTTATACACGACTGTCGTATGATTGGAGGCATAACTAAAGGAAGCTGTTTTTCCGGCTGCGTGGAGTATGCACTCGCGCTGAAAGAGAAAAACAAAGAGGCTCGTCTGCTTTATTCCGAGGGACTGCTGACCGACACACCGAAAGATATTATCGACGGTTTTGAGTGTCAGAGACATCTCAACTACCGCGTTCAGCATTGGTGCGGACATATCTCGTTGTCCTATTCTCCGAAAGACGCGGAGCGCATGAGCGATGAATTTATGGTGAAACTCGCTCTGGAATATATGGAGAAAATGGGCATCAAAAACACCCAGTTTATCATATCCCGTCATCTCGACAAGGAGCATCCGCACTGCCACATCGTATATAACCGAGTGGACAATGACGGCAAATGCGTAAGCGACAGTTTCGAGTATTACCGCAACAACGAAATCTGCGACGAGATGAAAAAGAAGTATGGTCTGACCTACGGATTGAACAAAGACCAAGTGAAAACTGAGCGACTTAAAGGACGCTCGAAGACCCGTCAGGAGATCTACCTCGCGGTTCAGGCTGCCAAACGGACTGCCAAAGACTGGACTACTTTCCAACGCGAACTGGCACAGAAAGGCATCTCCGTGAAAAAGAAATTCCGCCGGAACTCGACCGAAGTCGAAGGACTGTCATACACGAAGGATGGCCGGAAGTTCAAGGCTTCGCAGATTGACCGCGACGGCAGATGTTCTTACGAGATAATCTGCAAGGCACTCGAAAGGAATAAAAACAGTCAGGCTCAACCGGCGGCATCCGCTCCGAAACAGATGCAATCCCACCCCAAACAGGAATCCGGCGCCATTGGCAAAGCCATAGAAGCCGTAGCCGATATTGCCGAAAATCTCGGCAACGCAATCGGCGGCATCTTCCAAGTCGGACCTGCCTACGACCCGGAAGAAGAGGCGTTCATCAACGAGATGAAACGCCGTCAAAAGAGAAAAAAAGGCAGAAGTTTGTAATTTCAAAAACGAAAAAGCATGAAAGAAAATTTTGAAAATTCTCAGGAGAACATTCTCCAGAACATCGCTGAAGACCTCAGCAACATCAGCGGTACCTGTACCGAAATCAAGGAGTCGCAGCTCAACTGCGCCACCGCCGACGACCTGAACAATATGGGTACAACCATAACGTCAGCCGTCACCGAGAAAGTCGATGAGATGCAGACATCCATCGAAACCCAGACGCAGACGGTCAGCGAAATAGGAAGTAATCTGACAACCGAAGTCAACGACCTGAAGACCGAAATCACCAATAGAATTGATGACTTCACCGCCAATCCGCCGGTGCAGAAGATTGAAAAGACAATCCGTATCGCCCCGGAATCATGGCAGGTCTATCTCGCCATGTTCATCGCGGTATTCACGTTCATCTTCTTTGGCGCAACTACGATATGGCAGGAATCACGCATCGAGAAGGCCCGAATCTCCGACATCAAGTATCACTACATCCTGATGCACGGCGGAGTCGGGACCGAAGGACTCGACAGCATCGAGAGCTGGTTCCGTGACCCGGAGCGCGTCAAGCATATCGAATCGGAGGTGAAAGCCTACGAAGACCGTGTGCAGGAAACTGCCCGCGCCCTCGACCAAAAGCAACGCCTCGAAGAAAAAATCAACGAACTCAATTCCCAAAACACCAACAAAAATTCTAGAAAATGAAAGTAGCAAACAACCTCAACCAACTTCTCTCCCGTGTAAAAACCATCTTTGGCCGCAAGGCGACCTCGGCAGCCAACAGCCCACTTGAGGCAGAGCCGCCCACCGGCATCGCATCCGTAAGCGACCCTCGCCTCAGAGCAGCCTTCGCCGACATCGAGAAATATCTCGCCGACAATTACGGTACACCGGTAGCCAAACTGCGCTATCAGGACTACACCAATGGAGCCACTCTTACATCCGAAGATGCAACGTTTGCTGTATCGCTCGTAATCCTAACAGCCACAAACGGAGCTGCACATCTCCCCGACAACGTGTTGCTGCTCGGCGGAGTCACCTCGACCAACGATGTAGAATGGCTCGCCGCCGAGCTGAAAAAGTTCACCAACTTCCTCATGAAGCTCTGCCCCAAGCATCGCATCCAGCACCTCGCTTTCGCCTTCTCCAAAGACAAGCCTGACAACCCGGCCATCGTCAAAGAAGCCGACGTCACCTGCATCCGCCTCTACTAAGAGGTAATCTCACCCAACGCCCTGACAAGACTCACCCTCTTGTCGGGGCGTTTCATATACTAAGATTACCTTCTAATAATCTTTAAAACAATAATCTCGGCTCCCTGAGGGGTAACGACAACAGCTGCATCGCAGTCAAACGGACGCATAATTTTATCTGACAATCATCACTGAACTCAAGTATTTAACGATATGATATTGAAAGACAGCTGGTCATTATTACAAATTAAACAGAGGAACCGATTGTTGTCCATCTCTGAATATAAGGTAGTCGCACATGATTCAACGTCAATATTTGACATTTTTGTTGAACCTTTAGGATGTGAGTGCCAATCTCCTATATATCTGAGAGAGCCTGATGTCAATTTTTGTACCCTATCGATCTCATTTTTCCAGCCTCCTGTTCCTAACGTCAGTTTTGAATGGGTGCCTCGAATATCTGTAGGTACGAAGGTATGTAGAATATATACTACTTTCCGTTTAATATCCCAACAGCCCATAAGATAGCCTCCAGTTTCATTTTTGCCAGCTCGACGTGATTGAACCCTTATTAAATCTTCCAAGTCTTTGGGAAGCCGGACTTTCCACTCGGATGAGTCTACATCGTATTGTTTAAAATCAGGTAAAGAAATTCTATCTGTATGGCATGAACCTGGCCAATCATAGTCTAAGAAAGATAGATATATCTCGTTATTCTGGTTGTTATAATTATGATTTCTAATCAAATTGGATGCAATTCCGGCATGGGTAGAAATCAAATCATCTCCAAGAACCATCGTGTTCGAATGACATCCTTCGCCAATACGGACTTTATCTAAAGTGTAACTGGATTCAGTCTTGAACCATTGACAAAAATCCTCCTCATATTCTGAATTTGTGACGCATATACGCAAAAGGTACATATAGTAATCGGAAAGCCTCACGCCTTTTGTGCTGTTAAAATATACCAACCCGACCTTTCCACCATCAGATATTGCAAATCGGACTATCGACTGGGAAAGATCTGGCCTATGATCATCCATAGCATGGAGAAGCATTGCAGATGCTGTGCAATCGATTATTATATCGTTATGTAGACTATTCGAGTTGATTTTTGGTATAACATCCTCTTCAACCGATTTGATTTGCCCCCCAAATTTTGGTAGCATTATTTTGAGAAACTCTTTAAGCAGCTTGGCTTTATTATCCAAAAATCCTCCCATTGATAAGCCATGTCTTAAGTAGTTATGTGGGAGCATCTGGTCAGAATCTATAAGCGTCAATTTCTCAAATCCAGTTCTAAAAAGATGGTATGCTAATTTACTTCCTATAGCTCCACAACCAATGATAGCAATATCTTTGGAGCCGACATCTTCTGATGTATTGCTCAGGCCTCGTGCAAATTGTGGAGTTGGCAAATCTATTATTTGGACCAACTGAATCTTATCATCAAATTTTCTTTCGACAATAGCATCAACGGAAGCCTTAAAGCAAATGTAATCTACCTTATTAGTCTTTCCTATAATGTTTATCGGTCTACAGAATCCAATTTGCAAAAATATATATTCGTACTTGTCCCGACACTCTCTCACTTTGTTGATAAGAGAATCTGTATTCCAAACCTCGTATGTCTCTATTAAATTTAAGAGTTGACCTACTGTCAGGGGTCTGTCATAAATCCATGTTTTAAGAGGACGGCTGGCGCCCCTATAAAGTAACAATCCTAAAATTCCGTTATCGGGATCAGATTTATAATCATGAGGTCCTTTGAATGTTTTAGAATCAATTTCAAATGTCAATTGAAATGGGTCGTCGTACGTTTGAAGAGTATTGTCAAACATAGGAAATCGGAAATAATATAAATCTGGCTCACCAAGGTAAAAAGGCTCCCAGCGATCCCCCTCTTTGGTTTTGACAAGATTCCCGTCTTTGGCATCAGTAAACCATTTGATTATGAGACATAGAAAATCTTCAAATGTATGCTCAGCATACCAATCATTAAAGTTTTCCCGAACAAGACAAATTGATCGAGGGAATCCCTCTTCCTTAGGGTTTATATGAGGGAAATATGTAAATGGGAAATCCAGCCTGTCAGGGTAAACATTCAAAGTCATCTCAGGAGACTCTATATCGGAATTCCTTGGGCTTGCTATTATAATCGGTTCACGATATTTCAAATTAGAATTAGAAGCTGCTCCAGTAATAACAGAACAGACATAACCTATTCTGCCATCTGGCAAAGCAACCAGTTTCTTGAAGGATTCGTCAAGAAACTGGTTGATAATGTTTATTACTGTTGAAAAGGCCGTAGCCTCCTCAATGGTCGGTAAACTATCTGAGAATTTAGCCATAATAGTGAGGCGTGGTAGCATGTCGGTTCGCCTTGGTTTCAGATTTTGTTTTGACAACGGGTTTTATTCCATCAGCCACAATCTCAAACACTACGGGGTTATACACTTCATTACCTTCGTCATCTTTAGTTGTGGTACACTTGAAATAGTCCTCATCCTCTTTGTCGTCCATTGCATCCAGATAACGATTCTTGGCCTTCTGACAAGGAGGGTTGTCAGTATTGGGCTTTATGAGCTTAGAACTGCTCACTATATACCCGTTGCCTTCCCTATATGCTAAAAAATTTAGCGCAGATTGTTCCGGCTCATTATCGCGACTATCCGAAAAGAAGGTGTAGCTGCAGTGGTGAGGAGCCTCGAAAATATTCCATTTCAAATTGGTATCGTCATCAGTTGCTTCCTGAATCTTACGCCAAACTCTCCATTCAGCATCTCCGCCAAGAATAACTTTTCCTACATCGGATGTCTTGTCAACATCAAATTTAATCTGGAATACTATACTGGTACAGTTTCTATCATTCCCTTCAATATCATCTTTGAATGGTGCATGAATGAAGAAACGATATTCTTTGCGGCTTGATCCGTTTAGAGATTTTACTGTATCTCCCGGAAAGGCTTTGACGGAGTCTGGTAAATTCTTGATCTTTTCATCATCGAAATAACCGATAATCCTTATACGATTGCCATCCTTATTCTTGTTGGCATCATTATTCTCCCAAAGCTTCATCCGACGTTCGGCTTCTTTTTTGAATGCCTTTGCATCATCAGAAAGTTCTCTTGAGTGTTCTGAGAATACACGTGGAGAATACCATAGCTCACCGATGACAATGAGCTTGTCATCTTTTTCCGACTTAGACGGTGCATCCTTATGAGGATCTTTGAGAAAGAATTTTTCGGCAAAACCTCGGCAATGGTCTTGATCCGGATGGGTTAGAACAAAGGCATCTACGAATGGCAAACCAAACTTGGTATTTAACTTCTCGGAGGTTAGCTCCTTCCATACATCAAAGTAAGGAGAATCTTCTTCCTCTGCTTCCTGACGGAAATTGCAATCTACGATCATCGAAGCTCCATCGCTAAAGCTGATGAGATTGCAATCGCCATTACCGACAGGGTAAAAAGTAATTTTGTGAGTCATTATTAATTAGTTTTAGTTAGAAACGCAGTATACACTGCATCTGAATATCTTTTCCCGTAATGCCGCATTAATATTAGGGCGATAACAAACGCTAAAATTGCCATTCCTAACGGAACAAAAGATGAAATTGTTATCTCATCATATATTAAACAGAACAGCATACAAAGTTCGAAAAAGACTAAAATGGCAAACACAGCAAGTAAATTCCTCATTACTCCATAATTTGTAAGATTTAATGTCACCATTTTTTCATCTCGCACTTTTTCTATTATGCGTTTAACAACATATCCTATCTCAGCGACTATTTCTTTGTTATGTTTTCGATTCCTAAGGAGGTCCATGTCGTAATCCTGTTTAATCCGAATCCTCAAGTCTTTATCTTCTTTTGATAACTGAGATGCAGGTTTCGGTAATAACATGGCGGTTGTTGGCATTATCACTAATCCATTCTTCAAATATATTAACCTTGACATCAAATCTCCGAGTTTAGCAATTATCATTGAAATGGGCCAGAGGAATAAAAGAACAACAGATAGCCCAATGAATCCATAAATGAATCTGAGGGTCTGAGAATAGTTGACAAAGGATTCATAGGATAGAATACTCCCATATCCCGCAATACGATATATTATGACACAGGCCAAGATAAAAGCAGGAAAAAATCGAGCCTTTAAATCATATGTATCAAAAAGCGAAATTACTTTTGTTTCCATACTAAGAATTATTACAAAAGCCATGCCAAAGCCTCTTGCCTGCCAATTAGGCATGGCAAGGGACTTATGTTATGACAAATGTGACACTTAGAACTCATAACCAAGTTTGATGGAGATGCCTTCGCAGTCGAGTTTACGGGGGGAGCGCGTGTAGTTCATGCTGGTTGAGCTGGTGAACCGGTCGAATGTCTCGAACTCTAGTTTCTCGTATGTATAGCCGATTGACAGAGAGATCGCTTGGGAGCCTTTCGTCAGCATTCGACAACCTGCTGATATGTTTCCATAGAAACCATCGTTGTTGGTTACAAAGTAGCCAAGTTTGAGGTCAACGAAAGGGGCGAACTTGCGTTTGGTGAACGTGCCTCGAAAGTCTGCGAACAAAGGTATGCTTACCTTTGAGTCGCGTTCATCGAGTGAGATGTCCATGCCTTTGGTCTTATAGGACTGCATGAAGTGAAACCCAACGCCGCCACCTACGAAGAAATAAGGGTTTACTTGATAGCCGTGTGTGGTGCTGATTTCAAAACGGCCCAAGTCGTAATCGCCTACACCGATTGTATAGCCGAGATCCGCGAAGCCATGATAGCCCTTGCTACTTTGGGCGAAGCATCCTGCTGAAACCATTATCATGGCAAGAAGGAAGAAAATCTTTTTCATATCTGGAGATTATTAAAGTTAGTCCATGTTCTTGACATTGAGACCCTCCTTTATCTGAGTAGGGTCAGTGATGTCTTTATATAGAAGCCAGTGGAGCACATTCTGATTGCTTACCGTCACTACATAAGCCTGAATGAATTTCCAGCCGCGTTCACCCATGTAGTTCATGGCAGCGACCATGCTGTTGAACTTGATGTCCTTCCCATTCTCATCAAGAAGCGTGTATGCTTTCGTTGCAGACTGGAATTGTCCCAGATCGACTGAAACCTTCACATTCTTGTTAAGGTTTAAGAAGTTGGTTCCGGTGCCAAGCAACTCTGCATAGACTCTTTGAGTCGGTTCTTCTGCCGATACCGTTGTGCTGACGCTAAGCATCAGGACGGACATGAACAAGGCAAGTAAGATCTTTTTCATATTCCTTTGGGTTTTATCGTTTCACCGCACGAATTTCCATGCTGGATGATCCCATCGTAAGTGACAACTCCGCATTTTTACCGCTTAGGCTTTTGACGTAATATGTGCCATAAAGTTCGCCATCAATATAGGTCTTGATGGTTTTACCTGTAACGGAGTATGTACCGCCACCGTTACCGAGTGCGCCGCGACCGTAGTAACTTCCATCCTTATTAAAGGTGATGGAAAGTGCCATGCTGGGGTAATTTGAGATGTCAACCCAGTCCGTATCACTGAACTTTACCGACGTGGCATCCCACGTCCCGATGATTTGAGACTTGATGTCGTCCGGTTCGTCCTTATCATCAGAGCACGCCGGAAGAAACACCATGAGAGTTGCAAGGAGCAACATCAGCGAGAATACTTTCTTCATTGCTTTTGACGAGGGGGATTTTATCCTCGTGTTGCAAAATTACAATGAATAGGCTCACTCTATTTGCACCTTTGGGAGAAAAATATTACCTTTGCGTATCGAAAAACAATTGATATGCCAAACACGAAAAGTTCAGATATCCGGTATAAGGTGCTCGACCGTTGCCTCAGACGAGGCGGTTACTCCACTTCAGATCTTATGGATGAGGTGAATAAGGAATTGGAGCTTCAAGGATTTCCTACTGTCTCTGCATTGAATACAATTAGACAGGATATGGATCACATCGTCAATTCATATCCGGAAATTAGCATTGTGGATAAGAAGGTCGGTCGTAACGTGACATATTCTTATGAAAATCCGGAGTCCTCAATATTTAAGCTCCCGTTCAATGATGATGAACTTGCCCAGCTTTCCCAATGCATGGCAATACTTTCTCGGTTTGAAGGAACCCCTCAGATGGAGTGGATGCACTCCTTTATAGAGCGTTTAAAGCTATCTCTGAACATTGATGTCGATGGCAGACAGGTGGTCGGATTCGATGATTGCCGCTATCTTAGGGGTAAAGAATACTTCTCCACTCTTCTTTCGGCGATATGCAATAAGAAAGTGCTGGCTATCGGTTACAAGAGTTTCCGGCAAGACGCAGTCAAGGAAGTAATTCTGCATCCCTATTATATTAAGGAGTATAACAAGCGGTGGTTTCTTTTAGGGAGGGAACACGGATACGATTCAATCTCGCATCTTGCGTTCGACCGGATTGAACATATCAACGACGTTACAGGGGTTTCGTATATCGAGAATAATGAATATGACTTCAATGACGATTATTTTTCAGATATTGTAGGAGTTACGAAGCATCTTGATCATAAGCTACAAAAAATACAGTTATGGGTATCTCCTTCGCTCTTTCCTTACATCCAAACAAAGCCGTTGCATGAAACGCAAAAATTGAAGAAGTCTGATGCAAACAGCTATGAAATAGAGATTGAGGTGCGCCCGAATTTTGAGCTTGAACAACTGATTCTCTCCTACGGGGAAGGCCTGAGCGTCTTGTCTCCGGCCGATTTGCGGAACAAAATTAAATCTAAATTAGAGCTGTCGATAAAAAATTATGATTCGGTTCACGAAGAATGAACATATTTTTAGTAACTTTGCATTACAAACGACTAAAACCTCTTTCAAGATATGACCGAACAGGAACTTGCAGGAATGATTTGGAACATCAAGGAGATTATCCGTGGTGTCTATGACGATACAGAAGTGGAGAATGTGATATTGCCGTTCACACTTCTGCGGCGGCTGGATTGCGTGTTGCAGGACCGGTACGACGAACTGTATCAGCAATACAAGGAATTTCCTGACGAGAAGAAAGATGTCATGCTGATGGCTCTGATGCGGCGCAATGGCCTGACTTTCTTCAATACCTCCGGTCTGTCGCTCAACAAGCTGCTGACCCAACCCAAAATGCTTGCCGACAATTTCAAGACATATCTTGACGGTTTCACCCAGAATGTTCGGAATATTCTGTTGGCATTTACTCAGGAAGATGGCGAGAACGGTGACATCAGCCGAATTTACTCGCGTCTCGACCGCAACGACCTTCTCTTTCAGGTAACTGAGAGTTTCGTGAACAATGCCGACCTGCATCCCGACAGCGTCGACAACGCCATGATGGGTACAATTTTCGAGATTATCATCCGTAAGTCTAAGGAAACCACCAACACCAAGGCCGGTCAGTTCTATACTCCGCGTGAAGTCGTTCGGTTGTTGGTGTCACTTGTAATGCACGGACGCGAGGCCGAGGTGAATACACTCGGAAAGCATTTCCAGATCTACGACCCCTGCTGCGGAACCGGCGGTATGCTGACCGAAGGGAAACGCTATCTTCAGTCAATGACTGACCGCACTGAAATGAAGGTGTATCTCTTCGGTCAAGAACTCAACGAAAAGACCTACGCCATCTGCAAGTCAGACCTCCTTATAAAAGGAGACCTCGACAAAGACCGAAACATCGCCCTCGGCGATACTCTCGCCAACGACCAGTTTCCCGGCGAGCATTTCGGCTATATGCTTGCCAATCCTCCTTTCGGAGTGGACTGGAAGAAGATTGAAGGCAAGGTCAAGGAGGATGCCGCCAAGAGTGACGGGCGTTTCTCTGTCGGTTTGCCCTCCACTTCCGACGGTTCCCTGCTCTTCCTGCTTCACATGATAAGCAAGATGGACCCGATCGGCTCCCGCATCGGTATCGTGCTGAACGGTTCACCGCTTTTCAACGGCGCTGCCGGCAGCGGCTGGAGCGAGATTCGCAAGATGCTCATGGATCGCGACCTGCTCGATGCAATCATAGCATTGCCGAAAAATCTTTTCTACGGAACAGACATATCCACCTATCTCTGGATTCTCGACAACAACAAACCGGCCCGGCGCAAGGGTAAAGTTCTGATGGTCGACGCCACCCATCCTCGTTATGCCCGTCTGCTCCAGCGCAGTCTCGGTAAGAAACGCTATGAGATACCCGATGAGGCTATAGACGAGATTGTGGGTATATATGGCGACTTCACCGACGCCACACTCCCTGACAGCGATGACATAAAGGTGGCGCGACTGATGGATGTTGAGGATTTTCTCTACACCACTGTCACAATCTATCGTCCCCTGCGCCTGACATATTCCGACATTGCCAAGAAAGCCGCCGAAGCTGCCAAAGGAGATAAGGTGAAGAAAGCCGATAAGGAGATACTTGAACATATTGCCACCATCACATTCCCCGACGAGAAAATTAACGACGAAGAGATGTTTGCGATAATGCGCGAGCACTTCGGCAAGAAACTTACACAGGGCTTTGTAAAACTTGTGCGCTCGCTTGGTACCACCGACCCGGAGGCCCCGACCGTGTGGGCTACCCCCGGCAAACCGGAGAGCGGCTTTGTAATAGACCCCGCACTTACCGACACCGAGACCATACCGATGAAGGAGAATATTGACGAATATATAGCCCGCGAAGTGCTGCCGTTTGTTCCCGACGCATGGCGCGATCCGAGTAAGGACAAGGTAGGCTGTGAGTTCCCCATGACACGTCTTTTCTACCGCTACACTCCCCTGCGCGACAGTAGCGAGATACTTGCCGACCTCATGGCACTCGAAGCCGACACCACATCCGCACTCCAATCCCTAATTTCCGAAGCCCGATGAAACAGCAATACGATTCATATAAGCCCTCCGGCATCGACTGGATCGGGGATATTCCGAGCCATTGGAAGATTCAACGATTAAAATTCGGCATGAATCTTATAAATGGCAGAGCTTATCTTCAGCCAGAATTGTTATCCGAGGGCAAATATCGGATTTTGAGAGTTGGAAATTTTTTCACAAACGACTCTTGGTACTATTCTGATATGGAGTTGGAAGATAATAAATACTGTTCTAAAGGGGATCTTTTATATGCATGGTCTGCTTCTATTGGTCCATACATATGGAATGAAGAAAAAGTTATCTTTCACTACCATATATGGAAGGTTGGTTTATCAGGTAAAATGGATAAAAAATATTCCTTCTATTTGCTTGATGTCATCACGAAAGTAAAGTTGAATGACATGCATGGTTCGGCAATGCAACATTTAACTATGGAAAACATGAATAACTCCGACATCATAGTACCTCCTCTTGCTGAGCAGGAGGCGATAGCGGCATGGCTGGATGAGAAGTGTGGGGAGATTGATGCGGCGATTGCAAAGGTTGACCGAGAGATTGAGTTGATTGACGAATTGAAACAGAGCGAGATTTCGCGTGTCGTCACCCGTGGTCTCAATCCCGACACTCCCCTCCGCCCCTCCGGCATCGACTGGATCGGCGACATCCCTGAGCACTGGACTATCAGGAAAACGGCTCAATTATTTCATGGTATTGGTAGCGGCACAACGCCAACGTCTGGTAGTAACAAATATTATTGTGAGGATGGTATCAATTGGCTTCAAACCGGAGACTTAAATGATGGGACTATTAGTGACACATCAAAGAAAATAACAACCGCTGCTCTACATGATTTTAGTGCATTAAAAATTTATCCCCAAGGATCCATTGTTATAGCCATGTATGGAGCTACTATTGGAAAATTGGGGAAATTAAATATCGAAACCGCTACAAATCAAGCATGTTGCGTACTACCTTACAGTAATGAGATCGATAATGATTTTGCATTTTATGTATTTAGGGCAGGAAAGCGTACGTTAATTAATTCAGCTTATGGTGGTGGACAGCCCAATATTAGTCAAGATACTATCAAGTCTTTTAAATTAGCCCTACCTCCACTGTCCGAGCAGCAGGCAATCGCCGACTACCTTGACAAGAAGTGTGCCGAGATGGATGGATTGAAGGCAAAACTCACCAAGAAACGAGAGACGCTGAAAGAACTGCGTCAGTCAATAATTTCGGAGGTCGTGACCGGCAAACGAAAAGTTATCTAACTCGAAAGCAAATGAAAAAGTTCTTAAGTTATATTCAGGTTGCATTATCTTTGATAGCAATAGTACTTAGTATTATTGCCATATGCGTAACATATCCCAGAAGTGCCAGCACCGGTCTCGACTATATTGGAATAATAGTAGGCATATTAGGTGCTTTAGTTGCGATATTGGTAGGATGGCAATTATATAATGCTCTCAATCTTAAAGACCTTGTTTTTGATACTGAAAAAGCCAAGAGAGATGCCGTCGATGCAAAAATTAAGGCTGAACAAATGCTCAATACCACACAAACATTAACAAACGATATTACTTACAAGATTTCATCAATATCTGATAAGGTTGAACACCTTTCAAAATGCAATGATCGCAGTATTAAATTAATTGAACAATTTTCGGAGTTATCGAAGGGTTTACAAACTATCGTAAAGGACTCTATGGAGTCGTACAGATCTATGCAATCCTATATTGAAAGACTCAATGAAGAATTGGGTAAAAAAATTAATAAAGACGAGATCCGATTTGCCACAGAAGAAGATATAAAGAAAATAATGGATGATATTTTTGGCAGTGATAAGGCAGAGTCATAAAAATTATAACCTAAGGCACAAATGAATATCGACAACGAAACCAAATTTGAAGAACATATCGAAGTGGCACTTTTAGCCTCTCCCCTATATGTAAAGCGGACTCCCGGTGATTTCGACATCAGGCGACGGGTTGACCCGGATATGCTCTGGCAATTCCTCCACGCCCAGACCGACACCTGGAACCGCCTTGTCAAACGCTTCAAGTCGGGCGACGCGGCTCTCGATGCTGTAATCAAGGACTACAACTCGAAACTCGACAACGGTCATTCGCTGGTGGATATTCTGCGGAAGGGCTTGAAGATACAGGGAATTCCCATCAAATTGATGCAGACCAAACCGACACTCGCCGGCGTAGATTCCGCCTTGCACCAGCTTTATCTCGCCAACCGCTTCGCCGTGGTACGCCAGATGCGTTATTCCCTCGACAAAGCCGACAAAGGGAATGAACTTGACCTCTGCATATTGCTCAACGGTTTTCCTATTATCACCGCCGAACTGAAAAACGAAGGCACAGGCCAAAACTACACCAACGGAATCTGGCAATACCGCCACGACCGCGACCCGAAGAATCCGATGCTCCGCACTGCGTTGGTGCATTTCGTCATCGACAACAACTATGCCTTCATGACCACCTTCCTCAACGGCGAGGATACGGCATTTCTGCCCTTCAATGTGGATTCGGTCAATCCGCTGGTGCCGGGCGATTACGCCACAAGTTACCTATGGCGCGATATATGGCAGGCGGATTCCCTGTTAAACATAATCGACCACTTCATCAAGAACGTGCAAAGCGATGGTAAGAGCGTCACCTACTTTCCCCGCTACCATCAGTTGCGCGTGGTGCGCAATCTTATCAAATGGATCGTAGAGGATGGTCCGGGACACAATTACCTGATCGAGCACTCGGCAGGCAGCGGCAAGACAAAGTCGATGGCTTGGCTTGCACACCAGCTGGTGAACCTTGTCAATCCCGACCAGACTCCGGTGTTCGACTCCATCATCATGGTTACAGACCGCATCGTGCTGAATGCAAATATGGCGGACGATGTTAACGCATTCGCCACAGAGGCCGGTGTGGTTAAGGACATCCGCCGTGGCAGCAAGAAACTCGCCAAAGCAATCAACGAAGGTGGAAGAATAATCGTCAGCACTGTTCAGAAATTCAGTTATGCGCTCAGTGAACTGAAACGCGAAAAGCACCGCAACTATGCCGTGATAATCGACGAGGCCCACACCGCAATCGGCAACGAGAGCGCCAAAGACATAGTGGCGGCACTCTCAACCGAAGCCGACATACAGGCTGCGATGATACAGGCGGATGCAGATGGTTATGAAGACCAAATGGATGCCCTCATGGCATATATGCAGACACAGCGTCAGCAGATGAGCCATATCAGTTACTTCGCTTTCACAGCAACACCGAAAGACAAGACATACGCACTCTTCGGAAAGAAAACACCCGAGGGATATGTGGCGCACGACTATTATACGATGAAGCAGGCCATCGACGAGAAGTTTATTCTCGACGTGCTCCGCAACTACACCACCTACAGAACGATGTTTGAATACATCGAGAAGAACACTGCGCATCCTACAATGGCGATGACTACGGAAGGTGTGGCCAAAGAACCGGAAGAACTCTACGGCGAGAAGAAATCGGTGGCGCTGATTCTTCGGAAACTCAACACCGAACCGGAGAACATGACGCTGAAAGCGCGGCTTGCGCTCAGCTACTTCATGCAGCATACGCGCAACAAAATCGGAGGACGGGCGAAGGCAATGTTCGTGAGCGACAGCCGGGCTTCGGCAGTGCGCTACAAGAAGATTTTCGACAATCTGATTGCCGAGGAATACGGGAGCGAGTTCAAGACCCTCGTGGCATTCTCCGGAGAAGTGGAACTTCCCGACGGCTCGAAATACACAGAGGACAAGATGAACGGTTGGGGTATCAAAGACGACAAAATCCGCGAGACATTCGACACGCCGGAATACCGCATACTGATCGTGGCCGACAAGTTCCAGACCGGTTTCGACCAGCCTTTACTCCACACCATGTTTGTGGATAAGACACTTGGCGGCATCCAGTGCATACAGACCCTATCACGCCTCAACCGCTGCTATGACAAGGGAGGCGTGAAGAAAGAGGACACGATGGTTATCGACTTCCGCAACGATGCCGATGCAGTGCAGAAGGCATTCCAGAAATATTATCAGACCACCATTCTCACAGGAGAGGTAGATACCCAGCGTCTTTATACCCTTCTCGACGACATCAAGGCTTTCAAACTTTACAATGATTCGGAACGTGACCGCGTGGTTGAATACATGATGAAGCAGGATGTTGCCTCTGCCGTATCACTCTGCAATTCGATTGTAAAGGAGCGTGAGACTCCGCTGAGCAATGATGATAAGGACAAATATCGTAAACTTGTGAACCGCTACATACGCAGTTATGGTTTCATGGCTCAGCTACTCACATACTGCGACCCCGATTTAGAACGTGAGTATATCTTCCTCCGTGCCCTTTATCCCCGTCTGCAATACACACGCGAGACTCTGCCGATGGAGATTCTCGACCGCGTTGACCTCAACAAACTTCGTCTCCAGATGATAATGGAGGGAACCATAGCGCTCGAAGAGGAGGACGCCGAATTGAAATCGTCACGTATAGGAGATGTAAAGGCCCCGGCGGAAGATGAGAAACGCTCGCTGCGCGAGATTCTCGACATCGTGAACGAGCCATACAAAGGTTTTTTGGATGACCATGACATCGTGCTCCGTCCGCTGAACCACCTGATGCTTACCGACGAGAAGATAAACGAAGCAGTCAGAAGCGGTAATTCATATGGCGTGTTGCGCGAACTGTTCTCGGAACGCGCTCAGGACCTGGTGCTCGATATGAGTGGCAAGGGCATAGATCTTTACGAGGAATTTATCAACGACACGCCGTTTGCACGCGAATATATCCGTGGCATTCTCGACATGGCATTGCGCAACAACCAGCAAAGCAGCATCGACCTTGATCTGCATCGCCTCGCCGAGAAGATTGTGGCTGAAATACGCGAAGAATTTGTTGAACTGGCGCAGACATCCCGTCGGCTCGATGAGGTTGCAGAGTATCTTATCAATGTAATTCAGAAGAGAGCTGCCAAACCGGGACTGAACGGAGCCAATGATCTGCTGATTAACTCATTCAACCATTTGCTTTGCAATGAACACTTGACTGAGCTGGACCGGCGTGCCCATTTCAACACTCTTGTCGGAAAATTCGAGCCTTTCCTGAAGAAGCTATACTACCTCATCAATAACAGGGAGTTGACTACACGCGAAGGCTCAGCCGACAGCACCACATTCTCAGATTGCATCTTCGGTCACGACTCCTTAAAGCGCCTGAAGCATACGACAGATGCGCGTTACTTCCGCTTCCGCGACTATCTGGATAAAGTACGCGGCTGGAGAAACGAAGAAGCGCATAGCGCCCCGGAAATTCCGGATGCCGAATTGCGTGAGGCAGTACATATCCTTGTGACCATGTACGCCTACGTCATATCCCGCAGCATTACCGACCTCGAAATGAACGGGTTATAAATAATTTAACGATTATGTCATCCATCAAAGACCACTCGGCATTGGCCGGCATACTTCATTCCAGAGGGATGGAAAAGGTTTTGCCAGACAAACCGCTATGGAAACTCAAAGTGAGCGACGACGAGTATGGGCAACTAAAGTCTACGCTCATCGAACATTCCGATGAACTTGATGAATTCGGAATGGAAGCGGCTATATGTTATGCCGAATGGTGGCGACGTGACTACAACGGGAATATTCCGTCAAAGGAGGATGTCGCTGTCGAGATAGGTCTTGATATATGCCGAGCCGGAGAGTTGTATATGGCAGCCAGAATGGCATTGCAAAGAAACGGATTCACGTTCATCCATTCCATAAAGCGGACAGAATACTTTCGAACCCTTCTTAACCAAGGGGGCTTACCTATCAGATATATCCGTAATAACGAGGGCAACATGGGTAACTTTTCCAGATTTCTCAAAGGTTTGGTGAAAGAGTTGTCCTCTATAAATTATGACTGGAATAACGCAGATTCCTCGGTAATTCGTCAGTTTTCATGTGTTTCTTATCTTGGTGACTCGTTCAAGAACGAGAATATTTATGATGTCTCCATTCAGATAGCTCGTGCCATAATCATGGAAGAGAACGCTCTTCTTCCATATGATGATAGTGACAAGGCTTTTGCCGAGCTTACTGATTCATTGAAACGCGAGTATTCTCGCGTCAGAAACGGTTCTCGGTTTCGCCCCCTATCATTGCAGTGGCGATTACATCTTGTTGATGATGATAACGCATGTCTATACATCCTTCCAGAAGCAATAAAGGATTTATCATCTGAATCAATCCCGGGATTAAACATTACGTCCTGTTATTCTTTCGATGTATTTGTCGCCGGAGTACTCACGGGGAAATATGTAAGAAAGGAAACAAAGTTTTCTGATGAGGGACAAGCAATCAGCGCGGTTTATACCCGTATATCCATGGGGCCAAGCAGGGAAATCAGATGGAACGGAGAACCAGTAGTAGAGGTCAAGGTAAGATGCGACAATGATGACCGTATTTTTCTGACCATCGCAGGTAGCTTCGCACCTAATTTCGATTATCCGCAAGTATTCCAGATGCTTGACAACAATATATATGTTATGTCCGAGACAGGTAATTCGGAGAAAAACATAGCATTATTCTCAGAGTCATGGAGTAATCTGGTTTCAATTCCGATTTCAATCGCCGGACATAATCTGTTTTACGAGCAGTTTTCTCAGGATCTAACGCTTACGGATTCATCGACTGGAGAGACCGTGTTGTTGGAAAATAAGTTTACCCCATATACTGTGGAATTTTCCAACAGCTATATCCCTTGGCTTGAACGTTCCAATTTCAAACTATTATCATCGGTACCTATCGTAAAAGTATATGATAAGGAAAAGGAGCGGGTCAGCAACGTCAAGGTAAAGTATCGAGATCGTCATGGTCTGGATAAGGAATGGAGGACTCTGAAAACATCCTGTGTACTCCCTTCAGGCATTGTTGACATATGTGTGGAAACTCCGGATTCGCACCGCATCATCGAAACATTCTACTGCATAGGAGATATTGCTTTCGCCCATTGCAATGAAGGTAATATGTCCACCGAGATTTACTTCAAAAGCAATCAATCGTTCCGTGCGGAAATTGAAATAATTGAAGGAGCTGATGTGATCAACATAGAAGACAACGGGTGGCGCATTTCCAGACGTGCCGATACTCTTTCATGGCCGTCCGAATGCAGTTTTAGGATATATAGGAATAATACCCCCGTCTTAAAACTTTCCATTGCCATACCGTTTGAGGGTGTTGTACTCACAGATATCAATGGAGGTTTAGTCCCACGTGGTAAGATTATATCATTTGCCAATCTTGCCCACTATTGTATTATGTCTCACGGCAGAGGCAGAAGAAAGTTGTCTGTTTCCTATTTTTCCGATAAAACAGAAGATGATTCTAAAATCAAGAGTCTTGACGGTAAGGTTTATGACGGAATAGTTTCATTAATCGATTATAAACCGCTTATTGATAGGATATTCAATCTATATGGAGCTAACAGTTTCAACCGAAGTTCATGTGTAACGCTCAACATCTCAGGGAATCCTGTATTTGTCAGAAAATTTGTTCTTGATTCAATAGTCAAAGATGGTATGGTCACAGTGATTGACAATACCGAAGATAATACGGATGATTATTTGTATGAGGGTGAACTTTTCGCTTTCCCGGTTGGCGATCAACTTTGCATTCAGGATTTATTCCCTGTAATGCTCATAAGAACAAATTCTGCCACAAACACATTTGCATTTCCTGAAGATTTCTGTCACAAGGAAGTGATTGTATTTTCCGGAGCGGCAGATAAACGACGCATTGTGCCCAAATACTACAATCGGGATGATTATGATTTTGACAGGGTAAATCGGAAGGAAATGCAGATAGACAATATTTCAAAATGGGAAATATTGTTAGCTGATGAGAATGTCATGTTTGGAAATCATTGGAAGGAAGTCTGTAGAGCATTTAAGCTATGCAGCACTTTCAATCTTCCATTCTCTACCCACAACGCTTTACGTTCCATTGCAAGGATGCCAAATCTAATTGCTAAATTCATTATTGCAATGTGGCTTAACGGAGACCGAAATGTTTTGGAAGAAGAAATAGATCGGTTTGAGCAAGAACTTGAAGTAGCTCTGCACTGGATACCTGTAAATGTCTGGCAGGAGAGTATCAATGACATGATGGCAAGTATCCCTGAGCCAATGATGCAAATTATAGTTATGAAGCTGGCAGAATTTACCGAATTAGTATTAGGACTCTTGAATGCCACTGTAACCAATGAGCTTGCTCAGGTAATGACTGCATACATCACAACACAAAAGATTGATAAAGGACAGTTCATTTCAAGGTCTGACATCAACGAGTACAAATCTAAGATCAAAGGATTGTCTGATAATAATATGGATCTTCCGGTTGTGAGATATAAATTACATGGAAAGTATTATCCATATGAGGATCAGATGCTACTCTCATACCGTGTAATGATAGAATCGGCAATGTGTGCTGCTGAAAACGCAAGTGGTATTGTTAACCGCACTGATTTGTTTGCAAAGGAGTACAAGGAACATGCAAGAATTGCTAATTTCTATCGTAAATATTTTAAGGAGACATATTGCGACATATTTCTCCGCACTCTAAAATATATTAACCGTTAATATGCTCATATGGATTACTCAAACTTCTATATATCAGCTGAACGTATGCTTGTAGACTCTCTTGTAACATTATGGTTCAAGGGACGTGCCAAAGAGCAAAACTATATGCGAAAAATATTGACGGAGGATGAGCCGCTGCTTGCAGAGCCTGTCTTCCAATCAATATTTCCGTGGGAAGAGGATCGCGAAACTTTCGGAGAACACTCCAGCAAGCTTGGCATCCTTACGCCGCAATTTGTCGACGCACTAAGCAGCGAGAATGTTAATGAGGATTTAAGATTTCCCCGAGACCGCCATCCATACAAGCACCAGACAAAGAGTTGGCAGACTATGCTATCCGGAAAAGGCAAGACCATAGTCGTTACATCCGGAACGGGCTCGGGCAAGACAGAATGCTTCATGATTCCGGTGCTACAGGATATTGCGCAACGTAATGAGAAAGGTTGTGTTCAAGCGATATTTCTATATCCTTTGAATGCACTCATGAAAAGTCAACAAAAAAGGATTCATGCATGGTGCAACGCAATTCCAGACAAAGTTACTTATGCAATATATAACGGAGATACTGAAAAGTCTAAAAGGGCACAAAGTTATACTGAAAGGTTTTATCCACAACTAATTACCCGCCCCCAAATCAGACAGACTCCACCACAAGTGCTTTTCACCAACCCTACCATGCTGAATTATATGCTGGTAAGAGCGGAGGACAAAGAAATTCTTGAAAAATCAAAGGGAAAATTAAAATGGATTCTTCTCGATGAGGCTCATACATATACCGGATCGGCGGCGTCAGAGCTGGCACTACAGCTTCGTCGGGTTCTTGATGCGTTCGGAGTAACAATCGATCAAGTCAATTTTGCTGTCACATCGGCGACAATGGGCGATGAAAAGGACTCGGCAACGGAAATAAAACTTAAAAAATTTGTCGCCCAATTGACAGGTAAATCATTGGACAGCATTGTGGTTATCGGAGGCAAACGTGTAATTCCTGAAATGGATAGAGCGAAAGCACAAGATGCGATAAATGCTGTAAATAGAGAATTTAGCACTAATATTACATTAGAAGCGATTGAGCGATTAAGAGCAAAACTAAACTCTAAGCCGGTTCTTACAACGAATGAAATAGCAAAACTACTTGACACCAAGATTGCAAAAAGCAGAATCAAGTCGCTGAGGCTGATAGACGTACTGGGAAATAAAATACCCGGACTTAACCTGGCTGACGGGAAAGAGGCAGCATTGTTACCTTCAAGGGCGCACTTTTTTATTCGTTCAATAAATGGTGTATATGTCTGTGTCAATCCCGAATGCGATAGACATAAAGACCATAGACTGAACATTGGGAACCTTACTACATATCAGAACACAAACTGCCCGTCATGCAAGTCAAAAATGCTTGAAGTGACAACGTGTCCTTCATGCGGCGGTCTTATTGTATTCGGAGAGACAAGCAATTCAAAAGGATTCCGTATGCACACCAATGTCATAGATTTGGACAAAATGTTATTCTATGATGAAAGTGATGATATTTCTGTTTTGGAGGAACAATCTGCTGAAATCACAAACAACGATGAAGATACAGACGGCTTCGCACCTTTCTATTTAGCCAAACCAGAAGGGAAATGTCTCCGTCACCACACAATGGAACATCTGCATCTATTTGATCATAAGGAAGGAAAAATAAAAATTGCCCCAGAAGGCATAGACTGGGAAATTGCTTATAAATCGCTTCGTCATTCGGATAGGAACCAACAGCTCTGCCCTCATTGTGGAAATGCCATAAAAGATAGAAACTATTTGCGAGCCAGTGCAACCCAGATGGGTCGCATTTTAACCTCTCTGATCCTTGACAATGCGGAGGTAAGCAAAGGTAGAGATGCCGAGACTTTATATGATGGACGCAAATATATCACCTTTACTGACAATAGACAAGGATCCGCACGTTCTGCTATGGGTATAAACCAAGATGTGGAAAGAGCATGGATAAGGTCTTCGATTTTTCATAAACTTGCGGATAAACGCCTTGATTTGGTACAACCGGCAGGGTTATCGGATTCGGAAAGTCAACTCTATAATTATTTGACTTCTCAACCTCGTGAGTCTCTTCCTCAAATGCTTTTAGAACAGTTGATACTATTGGAAACAAAGAAAACTGGTAATTCATCTGTTCCAGCTCCTCCAGAAATAGGATGGGACGAACTTATGAGGAATCTTGAAAACGATGTAGAGTTCAGAACGCTTTACAAGCATGTTAAGGAAACACATGGTAATCGCAAATATCCCAACCAGTCGTCTTACCTTAAAGCATTGCTTGTTGATCAGTTCGGCTGGATTCCTCGCCGTGCCAATTCACTTGAAAATATGGGCTTTGTGAGATTGGTATATCCAGACCTTAGAAAAGCCAAATGCCCCACTATTTTGGCTTCAAAGGGTTGTACGAATCAAGATTGGCAAGACTTCCTTAAAATATGTCTTGACTACCAGATTCGTGGAGGACGGCATTATATGCTATCTGATGAGTTCAATAACTATCTCACTCAAATTAATTTTACATCCGCAATCTACCCGTCAAATTCGGAGCTGCGAAAGAATGGAATCCCAGTAACCAAATGGCCTAAACTAAGACATGGCCGATCAGGAGTAAGTGATTCCCAGTCAAGGCTCGTATTGCTTTTATGCGCTTTTCTTGGATATGATAATGAAAGTGAATTCAATCAGGAAAAGTCAGCAAATGTAGACAGTGTTCTCAAAGAGGCATGGGATTTTTTGACCACCAATATTCTAACACCCGTAGATAGCGAGAACAATGGCTATATGCTTGATTTGCTTGGGCCGAAAGTGCGGTTGCAGCAAATAGTAACTGGGCATGTCTGTCCGGTTGATAATGTCATCGTTGATGTGGTATTCAAGGGATATAGCCCACGCATGAACGGATATATCGGGAAAGAAAATTTTGAACGTTTTCTCGTAACGCAGACCTTTGATTATCCATATTTCCCTTTTCGAACTATCGAATGGTCTGATAAAAGTGTCAAAGAATGGATTGAATCCAATCTTTCCAAACTTATGAAAACTGGACTCTATTCTGATATACATGAACGAATATATCTGAAAAGGCCTATCTTCCTCGCCGCAGAACACTCGGCTCAACAGTCCAATGAAGATCTTGACCGCTTTGAGAAGGATTTCAATGCTGGACACCTAAATATATTATCATGTTCAACCACTATGGAGATGGGAGTTGACATCGGTGGTATAAGTGAGGTCGTAATGAATAATGTTCCGCCTAAGTCTTCAAATTATCTCCAGAGGGCTGGGCGAGCAGGTCGTCGTAATGAGTCCAAAGCCTTAGCTCTGACATTTTGCGCCCCCAATCCAATAGGAAGTCATACATGGACCCATCCTCATTATCCTATAACTCATTTGACAGAGACACCTCTGCTGAAACTGGAAAGCCGCCAACTGATTCAACGACATATCAACGCTTTTATATTCGGACACTTTGTATCCGAACAGGGAGGCTTTAAGGTAACTTCCCGTGTGAAAGACTTTTTCATTAAGGATGACGGCTTATCGCTCTTTGATGCTTTCCTAATTCATGTTGATAAAATAGTATCTGGCCAACGTCAGGATATGGTTGAGTCGTATAATAGAATTGTACGGGGTACTGCAATTGAAAATCTTCCGTTAGAAGATGCCGCATACTCAACAAAAAGAGATATCGCAGCAACAAAGTGTGGGTTCGATACTCATTTGGGTTCCCTTGACAAGACATTGGAGTTTCTGAGAAACAGTGGTTCGTCAGGAAATGCAATCAAAGCAATTGAAATCCAAAAGGACAATTTTCTAAAGGCTTCATTGCTGCCGTATCTTGCGGAAACATCGTTTTTACCAAGTGCTGGAATTCCGACTGGCCTTGTTCAATGCATATTGGGATTGGAAAATGGCTCTGAATATCCGACAATGCATCTTAGCCAAGCGATTTCGTCCTATGCTCCGGGTAGTAAAATTATAAAAAATGAATGGGTTTACGAACCGACCGGTATCAGACTAAAATCGAAGTACGATAACAGCACTTCGAGATATATTTTGCAAAATTGCACGAATTGTGGTTATACTACAATAAATTACGGCAGTGCGATGACTGGTTGCCCAAAGTGTGGAAAGCCAAACTCTATGCACGGTATTAGAGATATTTCCGCGTCCACGGAGCAAAGATTTACCGAGGTTGTAGAGCCAGCGGCGTTCTCAGTGGCCTATGGATCAAAACCAACGAGAAAAATGGATAACAGTCCGATGAATTTTATTCAGCCGGTTCTTCTTGAAATGGAACCATGGCAAAAAAGGACATCATCGGCTAAACTTACAGTTCGCTGTTCTACTCCCAAATCCGAAATTCTTTTCTACAATAGAGGGAGGAATGGTTATGGATACGCATTTTGCCCGTATTGCGGTAGGATGCAGTCAGAGAAGGCCATGGACTCTGCCGAATCTCTTATGGCAGGACATAAACACCTATCTTCTGGTTCCACCTGCCCGGGAGGTGAATCAAATGGGAGTTCAATCAGACGTCATGTACTCCTTGTAGGCAGATACCAAACAGACTTTGTTGAAATCAAATTTTATGACAAGTTTGACAATCAAGTTGATGATACTGAGACACTATACTCCTTAGGGGTGATTCTTAGTCGTAAACTTACGGAACTACTTGGTGTCAATGAAGGGGAAATTGAATTTGGATATGATAACATTAATCACTCCATTTTCATCTATGACACGGCTCTTGGTGGGGCTGGTTATTCAACCCTTTTCAGAGAATACAAAGATATCGTATTGGATATGGCTTACAAGGCTCTGAAAGGTTGTGATTGCGAAAGGTCTTGTACGAAATGTCTGATTGACCGTCGCTCACAATGGTATCTTAACTATCTTAACCGACAAAAAGTGATCGATTGGATGGAGACAGAACGTTTGGCAAGAATTGCTCCTTCCGAAATCACCGACATCGTGCCTTCTGCTTCTGGTATATCAAGTGATTTGGCAACTGAGTTTTCACAGCTATGCCGCAATCAGAATTTGAGATCACTAAGGATTTTTATCGACAATGATTATAGTCTTTGGTGCCCATCGGAGTATCCTTTTAATCGATTGGTCGAAGATTTAAAAGTACATGGTGTAAGTGTGGTCTTTGTTCTGAATAAAGAACTAAAAATCAGCGAAATTCCCTATGAGGAAAGAGCTATGATATTATCTGCCATTTTTAAATGGCAGTTCGGGGTCTACAATGCGACTTTGCCCTCAAATCTTAAACCACTGATTGAAGCAGAATTGAATGATGGCTCAAGGAAGCTTTACTTTGGAACAGGTATTGTAAGGACATTATCTGATAAATGGGGTTCCGGTGTAATTTATCAAGCTCCATCTCCCATAGAATTCATATATTCCGCCATTCTTCCCGAAAGTATTATCAACCAGCTGGCTTCGGAAACTGATTCAATTATGTTTGATACAAGAATAAAAGAGGATTGTAGTATCTCCGAAGTATTCAAAAGTCTTATGAATTATAAGGTTGATAAATGGGAATTAATAAAGAATCGGTTAGAATCTAAATCCGTATCGATTGAGTATTCTGATCGTTACCTTTATACACCTCTGGGATGTATGATATTTGCGCACATGTTAAAATCTCTCGAAGAATTCCTGAACATCCAGATAACTCAAATAATATTAAATCTAACAAAACCATATGGCAATTCTGGTGTTGCTGCTGAAGACGTAAATGTCTGCGATAATTTTGGAAGTAGCGCAGACAGAAACTTATTCTTAGCAAAGGTTATAGAATCTCTTACAGGAATAACACCTACAATCACTGATTCCGGTTACATTCAGCATGAGCGTTCACTTGCAATACGATCATTAGATAACGAACTATTCATTAGACCAGATGCAGGAATAGCCAATGGATGGAAGCCATTCGGCCGAAGTAATTCAGACCTCAAAGTGAAATCTGTCTGTGATAATTTGGAAATTAATTTGCCTCTTTACAATCAAAAAAAGAATGGAGAGGGAATACTTTACACTGTTTCATTTAATATAAAATAGAGATATGGATAAAAAGTCATACAGAAAGGATATTACTGATGAGTTCCAAGCAGATCTTAGCCAGCTTGATAACGCCTATACATCCCCAATTATGACTGGGAATTATGATTTAATGTCGTCAGAAGAACTCGATGAAGTAACTTTCCTCGAAGACGAGATTGAATCTTTACAATCAGAGTTCGATGAATTGGAGGATGATGAAGTGGTAAAGAGTTTCTTTAGAGGATGGGAGCTATAACTAAATGAGACATTACCAATACTGCCCTATACCAAAATTGTTTTTCCTTATTGCATTTATTCTTTATTACTAAGATCATATAATTGACAAATGAGCGAATTTGACGAATATATAGTCCACGGGGAACCGGGGCAGAAGGAGAAGGCTGATGCGTGGCAAACGGCTATCGGTCTTCAGGATGTGGATGGGCTGAAAGTTTCAGCTTATCTGCTTGACACTGCGCGTCAGCACATTGAGGGAGACATCTCCATTGATGAGGCTCGTGAACGCATCAAGGCGTATTATGAGACTAAGTCCGGACATGATGCTGTGGATGAGGAGGGCGACAAGGTTTCTGCCAACATCGCTAAGATTCTGAGTGAACCATCGTTTGCATTTTCATTAGTAGGGCTTACATCTATACATCGGCGCATATTTGAAGACGTATTCAAATTTGCTGGTCAATTACGAACGGTAGAATTGAGTAAAAAGGAGTGGGTTCTTGGCGGTAATGCCTCTGTAAGCTACCAACCGGCTGTAGACCTCCGAGAAGCCATAGAATATGACCTCGCTCGCGAAAAGGAATTTGATTACTCTTCTCACCCTATTTCAGAAATTATCAATCACCTGTCGCGGTTTATTGCTGACCTGTGGCAAATACATCCTTTCCGAGAGGGCAATACCCGCACTACTGCCGTTTTCCTTATAAAATACCTCCGTTCAATGGGCATTCCGGCAACCAACGATATGTTCAAGGAACATTCATGGTATTTCCGCAATGCACTTGTCAGAGCATCTTATAAAGGGCTGAATATCTCGCCAACGACCGAATTTGTTGAGAGATTCCTTCGTAATGTAATTCTCGGCGAAAAGAATGAGCTTCGCAACCGCGATATGCTTGTTGGTGCTTCGCTGCCTAAGACGATGCCCCAAAGTATCACAACATCTGCTTCAAAGTCTCAAATTGATACTTTGAACTGCACTTTGGAAGAGTTAGCCGTACTAAAGGTTATCGAGGATAATCCCAAAATCACCCAGACTGATATTGCCAAATCCATAAAGAAATCCGCATCCACAGTTAAGCGAATAACCTCAAGCCTCGTTGAGAAAGGCATACTCATCCGCCGAAACGGACGACGCAACGGATGGTGGGAAATCCTTACATAAAAAGTACCTTTTTAGTTATGGATAAAGTTCTTGACATACAGATAGAGGAGGCTCTGAAGGCTTATCGGACTTCAGGAGTCGAGGAGCAGGTGGACTATCAGAAGTTCTACCTCTATTCCATTGTGACCCACTCCACGGCGATTGAGGGTTCTACTGTCACTGAAATTGAGAATCAACTTCTTTTCGATGAGGGTATTGCCGCAAAGGGTCGTTCTCTGACTGAGCAGATGATGAATGTCGACCTGAAAGACGCTTATCTTTATGCTTTCAAGTTAGCGACTGATAATCCTACATATACGCCTCAATTATTGCAACAACTGTCAGCCCTCGTTATGCGCCGTACCGGAAGCGAATACTCTACTATTGCCGGACATTTCGATTCATCGAAGGGAGAGTTTCGCCTATGTAATGTCAGTGCCGGTATTGGCGGCAGGAGTTATCTTGCATATAATAAGGTTCCACGTGTCGTGGACGATTTCTGTAGTTGGCTAAATGAAGAAATTGCCACTGCGGATAGGGAAAACATCGCGGCATGTTATCGTCTGAGTTTTGAAGCACACTTCCTGCTGGTAACCATTCATCCGTGGGTTGACGGTAATGGTAGAACGACCCGATTGGTCATGAATATGATTCAGCGTCAGTTAGGACTAATTCCTTCCATCGTCAGAAAGGAAGACAAAGGAGAATATATCCAGTCATTAGTTGACAGCCGTGAGAATGACGATTCGACAATCGCACAGGACGTTATGCTCCGTCACCATATCGCGAATCTCAACCGCCGAGTTTTGCAGTTTCAAGAAAATGACACTGTAAATACGCAAAGTGACACTGTAAATGATACCGCAAACTCAAATAATGACATTGTAACAGGACTAAAGAAAACCCTGCAAAAAGTATATACTGCCATTCTAAACAATCCGGAGATTACACATTCTGAAATAATGGAGACTCTTCATATTTCAGAATCCACAGCTAAACGAGCTACCAGAGACCTTAAAAAACTTGGATACATTGCGAGAGAGGGTTCGGACAAAACCGGCAAGTGGATAATCCTGAAATAACACCTGCCAAGTAACATTATCGGCATAGTAACACGGTATAATGGTCATTGGTCAGAGAGATAAGTGACTAAGATAAGTTCATTATTCATCGCTCAACATATCATATAATAAATATTTTTGCTATCTTTGCGGTATCATAAGATAGATTAAGTATGGCTAAGAACACTATGGGGACTAAGTTGCCCCGGAAACTGGAGCATAAAATGGCTATTATGGGTGAGCAGATTAAGCTTGCCCGGCTACGTCGTAACCTCTCGATTGCGCAGGTGGCTGAACGTGCTACCTGTTCGCCTCTCACTGTGAACCGCATCGAGAAAGGTTCTCCGACCGTCTCAATCGGCATCTATGCCCGTGTTCTTTATGCTTTGCAACTTGATGACGATCTTCTTTTGATTGCCAAAGAAGATTCATTGGGTAGAAATCTCCAAGACCTATCGCTGAAGCACCGCCAGCGCGCATCAAAAAAGGAATAAGCCATGAAGAAACTATTCGTTTATGCCGACTTTGATTGGTTGGAGACGCCCCAACTGATAGGCGAACTTTCTTATGACTCGGTGCGCGGGAGCGAGACATACGGTTTTTCGTATGATAAAGAGTGGCTTGCCAAATATGGCGATGTTTTTCTCAGTGAGGATTTGCAGAATTATACCGGCATCCAATACACCCGACCGGAGCGCGATATTTTCGCTTGTTTCTCGGATGCTCTACCCGACCGCTGGGGACGCACATTGCTGAACCGCCGGGAGCAGATTGCAGCCGCCGATGAAAAGAGAGCCGTGCGCAGATTGACTTCTTTTGATTATCTGATGGGTATTGACGATGCTTCACGCATGGGCGGTTTCCGATTTGCCGAAATGCCCGGTGGAAGGTTCATCAACTGTGAGGAAAGTCTTCGAGTACCACCATTGGCGAATGTCAGAGAACTGATGCGGGCGGCGCATGAGATTGAAATTAGCGAGGAGAAACATCTGTTGCCGTCAAAGAAATGGTTGGCGCAGTTGTTACACCCCGGAACGTCCCTCGGAGGTGCCAGACCGAAGGCATCTGTCATTGATGAGGACGGCAGTCTGACTGTTGCCAAATTTCCGTCGCGCAAGGATGATTATGATGTCGCCCAATGGGAGCATATCTGTCATATAATGGGGCGCAAAGCCGGATTGAATGTTGCAGAGACACGGACAATAGACGACGAAGATTACCACATCCTTCTCTCAAAACGCTTCGACAGGAATAGCGCCGGCAGACGAATACATTTCGCTTCCGCATTGACATTGCTTGGATTGACCGACGGCGACAACGCATCAACCGGCTACGGCTACACCGACATAGTGGATTTCATAGTTCAACACGGTAGCAATGTCGAGCAAAACTTAGAGGAACTATATCGCCGTGTGGCATTCTACATAATTGTCGGCAACTCTGACGACCATTTCCGCAACCACGGATTTCTCTTGACACGCAAAGGCTGGGAACTTTCCCCGGCATACGACATCAACCCGACACTCGCCGATAATCAAAGCCTGCTGATAAACCGATCCACAAGCGAATCCGACCTCAATATTCTACTGACATCCGCTGGAGAATATATGCTTTCAGCTGACAAAGCCAAGTGTATTATCAACAAAGTAAAATCTGCCATGAAATCGTGGCGCACAGAAGCCCGCAGACTCGGACTTCCCCAACGCGACATCGACATGTTCGCACCTCGATTCGATAAATGGATTGAATAGCCTGTAATGATATACATCGGTTCAAATCATATCGCCAGTGCATTAGGATGAACTTTACATATACCAATTTTACCACTCTCCATCAATTCCGAAATCCGCAATAAAGCACAATAAATTTGGTCGTATGGGATTTTATGTCTAACTTTGTAAATATCATTCTGCGGAGTGTTATACTAATATATTAGACATAAATATCATCATGGTGACATTTACGAACAAATCATTGGCTACACCTGATGTAATCAGGAATCTCGGCATGAGGTTTCGTGATTACAGGTTGCGGTTGCGCATGACCCGTAAGGAGGTTTCCGAAGCGGCATCTATCGGCATGACCACACTTTATAGATTTGAGTCCGGCAATATGACTGACATTTCGTTCAGTACTCTTCTGAGACTATTAAAGACAATTGGGCTTGGAGAGAACTGGGATGCACTGCTGCCCGAATTGCCTGAATCACCTTATATGTATAACGACAATGAGAAAAAGGCACAACGTGTTCGCCATTCCGCGAAAAAATAATTACGGGCATGAAATACTTGAAAGTGAATCTATGGGGGCAGGAAATCGGACGGCTCGTGTGGGACTCAGCCACGAGACGTACATATTTTACATATAACCCAGAGCTGAAAGACAGGATTCCTGACATTGCTCCGCTAATTTCTCCTGCGGAGAACCGGAACTTTCTTTTGCCTATATATGGGGATGATCGGCCTATCTACCAGGGGCTTCCTCCGTTTATAGCTGATTCGTTGCCGGATTCCTGGGGTAACACTCTATTTGACAAATGGGTAAAGGACAATAAAATACCACGCAATAAAGTTACGCCACTGTATAAACTGATGTTCATTGGCACACGAGGTATGGGAGCTTTGGAATATGAGCCTTACGCTGCAGACCTTACCCATACTCGCACAATCGACATCAAATCGCTATACGATATTTCTCTCAAAATTCTTGAAGACCGAGACAACATCGTACTGAATGCCAACGAGGAACTGACGTTGCAGGCATTGCTTGCCGTGGGTACGTCAGCCGGAGGTCGCCAGATGAAGGCGATTATCGCCATTGACAACCCGACCGGAGAAATCCGGTCGGGTCAGACAGATGGACTTGACGGTTATGAATATTATATCTTGAAGTTTGGTGACAAATCCATGCCTATTGCCGAAATTGAAACTGCATATTACAACATGGCAGTTGCAGCCGGAATCGAAATGGAGGAATGTCGGTTATTGCCCATAGACGGCATCAACCATTTTCTCACCAAACGTTTCGATAGGAAAAACGGCCAAAAGGTTCATGTTCAGACTTTGGCTGCCATAAACCCCGAGGCACGAAGCTATGAAGACCTCGTTGCGACCTGTCGCGAACTGTCAATCCCCGAGTCTGAGATTGAGCAGCTCTTCGCACGGATGGTTTTTAATGTCATGGCCAACAATACTGATGACCATAACAAAAACTTCTCATTCCTACTTGAAGAGGATGGGAAATGGCGGATGTCACCGTCATACGATACGACATTTATATTCAACACAAAAGGCACAGGCCCCAATATCGAGCGTAGATTGAGTATTGGAGGAGAAATAAGTGAGATTTCCAAGACAGACCTACTCGATTTTGCAAAACAGCATGATATAAAGAATGCCAACGCAATCATAAACCGTGTAGCAGAGGCAATCTCAAAATTCGGCGAATACGCCGAGCGGTGCCATATCACTCAACCATGGCGTGGTATAATCCAAAAGACACTGGACGACAATCTTATCGCTTTCGGTTATATCTCCAAAGACGATGGTATCGAAAAATCCTTGTGCGATATGCACGGAAGAACTATCACTGATTTTTCGGTATCAGTCAATTCCAAAGGGCATTATGAAGTAGTTGTGATAATTGACGGACAGCGTCATCGAAGATTCGTCAGACCCAATATGAACCTCTATACCGACCTGACAAAACAGGACATTTATAATCTTCCAGGCGATGAGAAAATCCGATTGGCTGAAATCCTGTTCCCTCCGAAATAGAGCCTATAGGCTCAAATCCGGCTAAAACATTGGAGAAATCGGCTCAATCTGAAACCATTTTTCATGGATATAGCTTAAAATTTGAGCCGATAAACAGGATAAAACTCCTCTATGGATAAGACTGCGGCAGACACATATCGACAGAGTAAAAATCAGTGGATTTGTACGCGCATCTGTATGTCGCGAAAAGTTAAAGTTCATATATTCCTTTGATAATCGGATTATTATAGCTATCTTTGCATTGAGTCACTGTTGTCAGCTTGGCAAATGCGGCTTGTAAGAAATTAAGAAACAGACGGTTAACCACTTGCAAACGTAGAAAATTCACGTCACTTGTACGGATTAGATTTGCATCTATCTACATATCAACAATTTAACCACTTCTGCATCGGTAAATGACAGAATAGTCACAAACCATCACAAATCATCACAAACCATTAGAAAAGCGTCTCTTACGAGGCGCTTTTCTTTTGCCCGTACTGCTCGTTTCTAACGGTTTCTGACTGCTTTTTGGCTTGTATTTGTATCCTGATTGTATCTCGTCCCAAGTCAGGAAAAATCGCCAGTTAAGGTGGTGGACAATCTTTACGCCATTTTACGCCACTTTACGGGATTTTACAGTTTTCGGGCGAAATAAAGTGAAATAAACATGAGCAGTACCATCAGCATCAAAAAAATCTGCAAGTTTTGTGGGCAAGAGTTTATCGCCCACAAAACAACTACGACGTGCTGTTCTCACCGTTGTTCAAGTCTTCTTTATAAAAAGATGAAAAGAGAAGCAAGGGTGAAGGAGCATGAAGCCGAAACAGAACGTCAATTGGAGGAAAGACCAATTCAAAAAATCAAAGAGAAACCATACATCACGATTACCGAAACTGCACTTTTTGTAGGTGTATCTCGTCCGACTATCTATGGCTACCTCAGACGCGGTGAACTACAAGCCAAAAGAATCGGGTCAAAATATTTTCTCATTCGTGAAGATATTGAGAACTTCTTTAGTCAACATGATAAGTTTGAGCCGATAAGAAGTGAAAGAAAGGCCATCACGGAGTTCTATACCACTCAGGAGATTTTGCAGAAATACAACATTTCCAATTCCGGGCTTTATAAGATTGCTCAGACACAAAATTTCCCTAAAACCCTCCATCGAGGGAAAACTATGTGGAGTAAGGAGCATATTGATCGATACTTCAAAAAGCGTAATCCATCAGAAGAGATTACTGAGTGGTACACCGTTGCTGAGATACAGGAAAAATTTGGAATGACTCTATCTGCCATCTATTGTCTTGTATCCAAAGAAAGCATACCTAAGATTAAGGTTGGAATAGAGGCAAGATATTCAAAAAAACATTTTGACCTTGCTAAAGGAGTTGCTGAACCGGAAGCACCAAAGTTCTATACCGTACCCCAAGCAATGGCTAAGTTCAATATGACCAGAGACCAACTTTATCACTATCTCAAAACCTACAATGTTACGAGAGTGAAAGAAGGCAGGAATATAAAAATCGACAAGTCCGAATTAGATGATGTATTAGGAAAATTGCTTGCGCCGCCGTCGATTTAGTCGAAATCGGTGATTGTGACAGAATGGTGAGCGTTTTCACCATTCAAACACCATCTACCTTTGCAACAGAAAATTAACTCAAACAAAATACAAAAATGGATACCTGCACTAAAGTATTCCTTCGCCGTAAGGAAATCTCGGGTGGACGACTCTCGCTCTACCTTGACTTCTATCCGCCCATCCGCAATCCTCACACCAACCGCCTCAGCCGTCGTGAGGGACTGGGCATCTATTTGTACGCCAACCCTCAGTCCGCCCGTGAGCGTGAGTTCAATGCCTCAATGGAGGAGAAAGCGGAGGCCATACGTTGCCGCCGCTTCGAGCAACTACTCAATGAACAATTCGGGTTTCTCGACAAGGAGAAGATGCGCATGGACTTCTTGGACTACTTCCGCAAAAAATGCTACAAGAAGCATCAGAAATGGAAAGTAGTTTATGAACACTTCTCCGACTTCTGCCGGGGCAAATGCCTCCTCGGAGAAGTGACCGAGGATTTCTGCAAGAGATTCCAGAAGTATCTTCTTGAAGGAGGCCGACGCGATGACCGTAAAGGCACACTCGCCCACAACTCGATTGCCGGCTATTGGTCAACATTCCGTGCCCTTCTGAAAGAAGCCTATCAGGAGAAATTGCTCCGCGAGAACATCAACGACTATCTGACCAAAATAGAATGGAAAGATACAAAGATAGAATTTCTGTCTCTCGATGAAGTGAAAAAGTTGGCCGCAACGCCTTGTAAGCATGAGGTACTTAAACGGGCTGCGTTATTCTCCTGCTTGACCGGACTCCGTATCAGCGACATTCAGCAACTGTCGTGGGAACATATCATCAAGGCCGAGGACGGATATGTGATGCGTCTGCGCACTGAGAAAACCGAGGAAGAAGCCAACCTCCCGATTACAGAGGAAGCATTGGAACTCTGCGGTGAGCGCAGTGAGGGACTTGTCTTCAAAGAACTGAAACGCTCGATGATAAATTATCCGCTGAAAGCATGGATAGCCGAGGCCGGAATAACTCGACGGATTACGTTCCACTGCTTCCGCCACACTTATGCAACCCTGCTCTCGCACAACGGAGTGCCCATCTACACAATCTCAAAGATGCTCACACACCGTAGCGTGAAGAATACCCAGAAATATGCAGAGGTGACAGACCCGGACAAGCGTTCCGCCGCCAAAACAATTTCACTGAAATAAACTCAGTAAATCTTAACGAATAAGACCGCCATCGGACAGAGACATCCGGTGACGGTCTTTCTCATTTTGCCACATTTCTTGGGCGTGTGCCTTTCCTTAGATTGGCTTCCATATCCTCAAAACTCTGG
>OFFJ01000037.1_pt1 | contig 97794 bp, 91 predicted proteins | sample 1521261 | NCBI WGS metagenome assembly OFFJ01 (sample SAMEA3504122, study PRJEB24116) | mouse gut metagenome | biome: mouse gut; feature: mouse-associated habitat; material: faeces | place: Denmark | collected 2011 | reverse complement strand
TTAAGATAACTTTCTATTATCCTTTATTAAGAGTGCATCTTAAGTCCTACGACATAAGATAGTGACTAAATCTTAACAAAACAATCCAGTAAGAATATTCACTGATTTTGTATGGCGGTATATTAATTAAAAAAGATACCCTGCAAGATCACCTGCTTGTTCAATGATAAGAATAGGAAATAAAATGCAGTAATTCTTTGAATTAAAAAAATCTGGAATATTTCAATAAGAACATTCTTTTGCCTTTAATTAACAACAGGAAATATAAGCTATACCTTACAAACTAATAAGCAAGAATCAAACATATGTCAAAGCATAAGTTAAGCCTACAGAAACAAATCTGTAGGCTTTTTACATACTTGGTTTCAATTTTTGAACTTGATTTTACCATGTTTTCTTACTATATATTAAATTTAATCCAGCTGAGCCTTGCTTTATTTTAAAATTTGTTGATTTTAATATTTTCGGCTAATTTAATATTAGATATTAAATTAGCCGAAATAAATGTAACTTTATTAAAAGGTTCTCGAGTAAAATAAAATGGCAATTTATTTTACTCGAGCAACTAATATTTTTATAATTAATAAACATTGGAAAAATGAAATATTAACGTTTGCACAACACATAGTTTTATCTTGAAAGAATAATACGATTACAATGCCATTGACTTTACTCCTTGTTTTATGACATATTACAAGCATAGAAGTAATATCATAAGGTGTTTATTTTGAATAATACATTAGCTATTTAAGGTGTTACACTATCTTGTGAAATATCATAGAATAGAGAGAATAGAAAACAATAAATAGAATAACTTGACTTTTTGAATAAAATAATATAATATATAGATAATATAAGTGGTAATGAAATTACCACTTGGGCTGGTCTCAAGACCCTGGTCCACCATTTAGGCGGGGAAATTCCCCGCCGTTTTTATTAGGGAGAGAATATGAAAGAATTAAGTGTGTTTATAGATGAATCGGGTGATTTTGGAGTTTATCAAAATCATGCACCATATTATATTGTTACATTAATCTTGCATAATCAATCTAAAAATATAAGTGAATCTATTAACAAACTGAATTCAGCAATACAAAACACAGGCTTCGATACAAATCATTCAATACATACAGGTCCTTTAATCAGACGTGAAAGTGATTATTTCCATTTAGAACTTGAAGAACGACGATATTTGTTTAATTGCTTATTCAACTTTGCAAGAACTACTGAAATCCAATATAAAACAATTGTTGTCAACAAAAAGGAATTAAAACATCAATTTGATTTAAATGCACGAGTATCAAAACAGTTATCATTATTCATTAATGACAATATGGACTTTTTCTTTGAATTTGATAAAGTTGTATTATACTATGATAACGGACAAACTGAATTAACAAAAAGGGCTGATAACCACCGTCTGTTATCAGCCTTAAAAATTACTCGTATGTTTCTTTTACTTTACCTTCAGAATCAAGCACTTGAAGTTTTCTTAAATAATTACCTGTTTTTCCTTTTCTGCTGAAAGTAATAATTAATTTGCTGCCAATTGGTATTTCTTTTAAATTCAGATACTCTCTATTCCAAAAAGTTGAAGCAACAATTTTTCCTATTTCTTCAACAGAAAAATATGCAACCAAATTCTGCTTTTTTCCCCAACGCTTAAAATCAAGTGTTGCTTTGAATTCTCCTTCCTGTTCCATTATCTTATATGGTAAAGGATCGAATCCTACCTCATCGATTTGATTCAATGAGTATACTTTATTCTTGTTCATAACACACCCCTTTCGTTATACTATTGTTATACCATTACCCTGTGACTGAGCTTCTTCTATGTCAATCAGATATCTCGGATCAACAATTACTTCTGACTCATTACGGCGATTAAAATATGCTAAGATATGTGACTTATCAATTTCAGCTTCATATACTGTTCCATCTTCTTCAAATCTATTCGCAAACCAATCTGCCTTATCAAAATCCAAAGTCCAAGATAGAGCTTTAATGTTATCAGCGTTATATGAAGTAACACCACGATAAATGGGAACCGTTTCTTCAAATTCGTTGAACACTTTGAGTTCATCTTCATTCATTAATTCCTTTGGATTTGCCTTCTTAAATAATGACACTAATTTTGATTTACTCATATTGGGATCGAGATTTGGTGATTCTGTGCTTATCCAAATATCAGCAAGTATCTGTGACATATCATCCCTTGACATAAAGTCAACAGTGTATTTCAAAAAAGCAATTCGGTATGGTTTATTAACAAGCAAATATAACTGATATACATTTTTGCATTCCTGAATTCTATCTTTCATAACTTCTCTCCAACGAGTCAATGCATTATCATCTTCCAATAGATTTAAAAATTCACATCCTTCATCATTTTGCAAACATACCAATCCTGAATTGGTAAACGGATGCTGAACCAAGACCGCACCATAGGGCGATTCATTTATATCAAGATATAAAAATGTTCTTGCTGTTGATTTGATGCAATCCAAATCAGTTTCTTTTTTCATGATGTTCTCCTTTCTAAAAAATTGCAAAAAAAATAACAGATAGAAAATTCTATCTGTTGTGAATTACTTGTATTTTTATGATAATGTGATATAGTGTTATAGTGTTATTGGATAGTATTGCTTTATTACTTTCTCTTAATTTGGATATCCGATTTAATCCAACGACCATTTAAGGACCACATTTTTTCTGTAATACATGGAAATAATGGAATAATCGAGTGTAATTAATGGAGAGAATAGTGTTAAATATGGCTTAAAACGGTGTAAAAGAGGTTTATCACTTCGGCTACGAACCAAAAGGTCGGGGGTTCGAATCCCTTCCGGCGTACCAAAAAAGAGTAAGCAGAATTTTCTGCTTACTCTTTTTTATATGATTTGAGTTGTAGGGATTCGAATACGTGGCTCTGAAAATTAAACCCGCAGGGTGAAAATTTCAGGAGAAAGGTACAGTGTACCTTTCGATAGCAAGAGGAGAATCCCTTCCGATGTATGCAAACAAAAATCCCATACAAACGCTTTCCTGCAACTATATTCTCCGCATAACCAACTCTCTATATATATCAATATCTTATTGACTAAGCCATGCAAATGCTATATAATTTCAATAGTTAAACAAAATTTTCGCAAGGACGGTTAAAACTATGGCAGAAGAACGCAAAATGAAATCTTCACTTTTCGGTTATTCAAAGAAATCAGTTGATGATGCTATTGAAGCAATCAACACAGAAAACAGCAGAAAAATATCTGAGCTTAACACAAAGCTTGATATGAATAATAAAACAAATGCTATGCTACAAATGGAAAACAAAATGCTTCGCGAAAGCAAAAAGCAGCTTGAAGCAGAATTTGAGGCACATAAAGTGCAGCTTGATGAAATACTTGGTGAAACCGAAGACCTAAAAAAATTAAATGCCGAACAGCAGCAAAAGCTTGACGAGGTTGATGAAATTATTTCCAAGAAAGACCGTTTAATCAGCTCTGTTCAGAGTGAGCACGATAAGCTTGATGCTGAATATACAGGCGTTCTTGCAACATTTAATAACTTGAAGGCGGATTTAACAAGAAGCCGTATTGTTATAGACGAAAAGAACAAGCAGATTGAAGAGCTCACCTCCAAGCTTAACAAAAGCGAAATTTTACATAGAGAATTTATTAAAGCATCAAAGGAATTATCAACCAATATGATAAGCTCAGGCGGAACCTTTGATAAAAAACTTACTGACTTAAGAGAATGCACGGACCAGATGAAGACTTTATGTGCAGAAGCTGAATTTGTTTTCAATGAGATTTATATGAATATTTCAAATTTCATCATATCATCATCCGAAAACAACTTTCTTGCAGAAAATAAGGCTGAATCTCCGTCTGTAAAATTGTCATCAGACGATCAGCATATATCATAAAAAATTAAAACTATGCCGTTGCTTATGCAGCGGCTTTTTTATTTGCTGCTATGATTTAAAACAATTCTGTGAATGTAAGCTTGCAAAACAAAAACTTATGTAATTAACTTTCACTTTGGCTTTTGATAAACTGAATTTACACAGTAAATATTCGGAGGGAATGTAATGAGTAAAAAAGCAATATTATTAATTTGTATACCTGTTTTAGTAATTGCCGCAGCAGTAATTTTTATGATTTTTACATTCAACAGCGGCAACGGATATTCAGGCATCGTAACAGCAGACGGTGCTCCGCTTGCAAATGTAAGTGTTTCGGACGGACGAAATGTTGTTAAAACAGATGAAAACGGTAAGTATTATTTAAAGGGCTACAGAAAAACACGCTTCATTACAGTAACCGTACCCGCAGGCTACACAACTGAAAGCTACTATATTTCCGCTGATAAAAACAAAGCAGATGGTTACGATTTCAATCTCGAAAAATCATCTGTTCCTGCAGGTGCAGAACACAGCTTTCTTCCGATTTCGGATACTGAAATCGGCGAAAACGGTTTTGCGAATGGATAAATTATCTGAATGACATCGTAAATACCGAAAAGCCTGCATTTCTAATACATACAGGTGACATATGCTATGAAGCCGGTTTGAAAAAGCACATTGAGGGTATGAACACGGAAACAATGGGTGTTCCCGTAAGATACATAATAGGCAATCATGATTACGTAGACGGAAAATACGGTGAAGAGCTTTTTGAAAGCATCTACGGGCCTGTATGGTATTCATTTGAGGTAGGAAACGTCCATTACATTGTTACACCGTTTCAGACAGGGGCAGACCGCAGATCAGGCTACAGCAAAAATGACCGCTGGCGCTGGCTGGAAAATGACCTTGCAAACACTGACCCTGATATGAAAATCGTAATGTTTAATCATAACATTCCGCCGTCTGACGATTATGTTATTTCGTTTGACCTAAAAAAACTTGATTTAAAACAGCACAATTTAATTGCGTGGGTTTTCGATCATTATCACTATAATTACATAGAAGAAAATAGCGGTGTGCTCAATATAAGCACCGCCCGACCGGACTGCGGCGGAATAGACAGCTCTGTAAGCGGTGCAAGAATGATTAACATAGCTGAAGACGGTTCAATTACAACCGAAATGACATATTATGATTTCAGGCAGGATATTACCGCAGTGCCCGATTCCGTTTGGGAAACATCAATTGCAGGAAATGTTCTGTTCTGTGATCCCCTTTTTGATAGCGGCAAAATTTACATTGCTACAGTTGATGAGGATTATCCGCGTACCTGCGGTATTTATTGTCTTGATACATCAGACGGCAGGCTTATTGCACAGGACTGCTCAGGAAATGTTTACTGCCTTAATTGTGAAAACGGAAATGAAATGTGGAAAACCACCGTTGCACTCGGCAGCTCGCTGAACACCAGCAGCGGCATCTGCGTTTCGGACGGAATGGTTTACACGGGTTGTGCCGCAGCAGTCACTGCACTTGATATAAACACAGGCCGCACTGTTTGGGAAAACATAAGAAACAAGGGTGAGGCTTCCCCTGCTGAATTTGTCGTCACGGGAAACAAGCTTATTGTAAGCTCTCATTGGGATTCGCTTACCGCGCTTGACAAAGCAACGGGTAAGAAGCTTTGGGAAAATAAAGACGGAGATTTGCGTTTTCGCAACTCCACGCCTGCTGCTATTGATGAAAGCACCCTCATTGCGGCAGACAGCAATGCAATTATGATTATAAACAGCAATACAGGTGAAATCATAAAAACAATTGATATCGGCGTACCTGTATTCGGCTCTGTTTGCAATTACGAAAACAACATTTATGTTGCAGATTTCAGCGGCAGAGTTGTATGTCTTGAAAATTTCTGATATAATTTAAAATTCTTTAATGGTAAAGGGGAGAGTTCCATGCTCTTCCCTTTTCTCTTATATTATAATTGATTATAATTGAGCAACGTGATATACTGACAATAATTTCCGGCAAAAACCAAAAGTAAACCGCATATTATTTACTGCAGAAAGGTTAATTATGAAAAACAGAAAAACTTTAACGGCAAGGTCCGCACTGGTTTATGCCCTTGGTATTTTCGGTGTTCAGATTTTCATAGGTTATATGAACAGCTTTCAGACGGAATTTTACAATAAAATGTATTCCGCCTTTGATTCAAATATATTTTTTGCTTCTGCAATTATTATTTTTTCCGCAAAGCTGATAAGCTGTATTTTTGATCCGCTCATCGGTGCTATGATTGACAAAAGCAATCTAAAGGGCGGAAAAATGCGCCCTTGGGTACTCCGCAGTGCTTTCCCTCTTGCAGTTTTAACAACTCTCATTTTTATTTATATTCCGTTTGATTATATAGGCGGTGCGGCAGGCAGAATTGCACTTTATCTGTACATAACAATAACAACTGTATTATGGAATGTTGCCATGAGCTTTGCGGATATTCCGTCACAAGGCTTACTGTCGCTTCTTTCTCCTGATGCCGATGAAAGAAATCTTGCCGCAAGCTTTTCAAACATTGCAAAATCAATTGCACTTGCAGTGCCCGGTGTATTTGTAACCGTAGTTATGCTTGTTCTTAATAGCATTAAGGGTGAAGGCAATTATCAGGATAAGGAATATTATCTTATTACTGCTCTTTTTTTCTTCGCTGTAGGAATTTTATGCATAATGCTTATGTACAGAAAAAACACCGAAGCTGTGGAAAGCAGGCAGTCCTCAACAAGCGTTTCCATGAAGGAAATGTGTAACGAGCTGAAGAAAAACAAAATGATTTTAATTGTTTTTCTTGTTAATCTTCTGGGCTTTGCACGTTCAATGGGTCTTATTGTCGGCGTTCAGGCAAACGGTGCATTAATCGGAAAAATAAATTTACTCGGTATACAGATGGATACCACAGCAGATGCCACATGGCTGCCCGGTCTGCTTGCCGCAGTTTCGGGTATGATAGGAATTTGCATTGTTCCGCTCATAAATAAAAAACTGGGCGAAAAGAAAACCTACATAGGCTTTTCTATTGCAACCTTCCTTTTCAATATGGCAGTATGCATATTCTATTGGCTGCTTCCTGAAGGAAGTGAACTTCGTTACGGTAATCCTGCACTTTATATGATTATTCTGTTTCAATTTATAATCGGCTTTCTGACTGCGGCAAACACATATATCCCTCTTGTTATGACAGCAGACATTGTTGATTACCGCCTATATAAAACAGGCGAAAGAAAAGAGGGCGTTAACTTCTCCATTCTCAGTATGTCAATCAAGCTGAGCAATGCACTATGTGTTGCCGTGGGGCTTCTGCTGATTGCAGCTTCAGGCTATACACAGGTGGTTTACGAAACAGGAAGCATTCCTGTAAAAATGCAGAATATCATTATGTTTGCATATATAGGATTTGTAGGTGTATCTGCACTTATAAGTGCCTTTCCTATGTTCTTCTACAAAATAGATTTCAAAGTAAAAAATGAAATGCGAAAAGCAATTGATCATTCTCAAAAATAATTCACATACAAAAATTAAGGGCGAACCATGTTCGCCCTGTTTTTATTTGGTATAAAAATTCTTATACCTCAACCTTGAATACTATTTTTCTTACATTAACATCCTTATCTGCACTTAACCCCGGCAAATGTGCATCTTCGGGATAAAGCAACAAGAATGTTCCCTTTGTTAAAGTGAAATCAAAAAGTGCGTCCCCTTCATAAAAGGTAATATCACCGCCTGATGAATACTTTTCTTCAACCAAATCTACTTTATCAAGCTTCGCCCAGCGGATTTTTTCAATTCCTTTAACAATATACTGAACATCAATATATTTTTTATGTGCTTCAAACATCATTTCAGAGTTCTGCTGCTTTGTGCGGTAAGACTGAATCATGGCATAAACACGCTTGCCGTCTATTTCATAAGTGCCGTCCTCTTTGCCGTTTTTTTCAAAATCCTCGGCAAATTCAGCAACCTTTTTAAGCAGCGGCAATTCCTCGAAATAATCAGATATGTTTTCCATTTTATCAAAAATCATACACGCGCCCTCCTCACCACATGAACTCATGCTTAAAATCTTATTTTCTGATGAAATTCGTATAAATCGTAGGCTCTTTTTCAGGAAGCTCAACACCTGCTTTTTTTGCCGCATCAAAACATTTAAGCATATATGCCATATTTCTGCCGAGCACACGCATTGTATAAAGGCCCTCTTTATCCTCAGCAACCTGCTCTGCACGTGCACCGTGCACCATATTCCAATATCGTGATGAAACAACAGGCATTTCCTGAATTGTAAAATACTTATTTAACTGATCAAGTGCCGCAGTTGTACCTGCTCTTCTTGCAGAAACAACAGCCGCTGCAGGCTTCATATAAAACACACTGTTGCCCGCGCAGAGTTCAGAATAAAAAAGGCGGTCCATAAACGCTGTTAAATTACCGCTCGCCGCAGCATAGTGAACAGGTGAGCCGAAAACAAAGCCGTCTGCCGCTCTTGCCATTTCTCTGAATTCATTAACAACATCGTCAAATGCACATTTGCCTGTTTTCAAACAGGATTTACAGGCAACACATCCGCCTACCGGCTTGTTTTCCAGCCAAAAAATCTCAGTTTCTATTCCCTCTTCATTCAGTGTTTTTGCAACTTCATCAAGTGCAGTATAGGTGCAGCCGTTTTTGTGCGGACTGCCGTTTACCAATAATACTTTCATTCCCATATCTCCGTTATAAGTTGTTTTCATATCTATCAAATTATATCACATATATATCATTTTTCAACAATCACGGAAGAAAAACAGCTGTTTTTGCAATTATCTTGAAAATTTATTTTCAAAATAGGACAATATATTTGCAGATTAAAAAATTTCATATTCTGCTAGATTAAATAAAAGAAGGGGTTTTGTTTATGATTATCAAAAAGAAAAATTCAAAATTGCTCTCATTGCTGCTCGCAATAATTATGCTGTTTGCTGCATCTGTTTCATCTGCAACGGTATTTGCCGCCACCGCAAAAGAATCGGAATCCTATAATCCTGATTCAATTATGCCTCATCCTATTTTAATTAATGAAATATCTGGCTGTGAAGCATCAGCAGGAGATCATGTGCAGATTAAACTTCAGCACAACCTGCCCACCGGTGAGCAAAAGTATATTGATGAAATAAATTATGCACACATTTATTTTTCTTTACCGCAGGGTATGGATTGCTCATTAACGATTTATGATGAAAGCGGAGCGGATGTAACTGATGAAGCAGGCGTTTTTAAAGTTGAAGAAAGTTCATATACTGATGAAGATTTTGAAGCATTTAATAAAAACCTTGAAGAGCGCAAACAGGCGTTAATATATGAGTATAATTGTACTATTGATGAACTTTATAAAGCAGAAGAAACACTGAAACAGGAATATGCTGCACTTGAAACGGCTTATGCAAACGGCGAAATTACAGAAGAAGAATATAACTCACGCAAAATAGAACTTTCAAACGAAGAAATCGAAATTTCTGATATATGGGAGTTTTTAAATACAAATTATCCCAATGGTGAAGAAGATATCATTAAAGAGTTAGAATTGGCTGCAACCGGTTTGGCAGGAATTTATCCGGTGCATAAAGAGTTTACAAGTATTCAATTTGAATATAACAATAATTTTTTAAAACAGAACACAGAAAAAACACTGACATTTATATTTGATGTCCACGTAGGCGAGGATTGTCCCACCGGAAGTTTCATTATTGCTCCGTCAATAACCGGAAAAATAGGTCATCGTGAAATATCCTTCAACCCTCCGACCTCAACAGGACAGGTGCTATGGTTCATATATATGTGTGAAAACGAAAACGGTGAATATGTATGGTTCAATTTCAATGTTGTTTAAAATAAAACATTAAAGAAAAATTGCCAAAGGGCATTAAAGTCCTTTGGCAATTTTTTATTTGTTATTCAGATTCTCTGCTGCTGCAGTAACAAAACCGCGGAAAAGCGGATGCGGTCTGTTTGGTCTGCTCTTGAATTCAGGATGGAACTGCCCTGCAACATACCACGGATGATTCGGCAATTCAACCATTTCAACAATATGATTATCGGGTGATGTACCTGCAAAAATCATACCGCCCTTTGCTAAATCAGCACGGTATTCATTGTTTACCTCATAGCGGTGCCGGTGACGTTCGTAAATCATTGAGGCTCCGTAAAGCTCATATGCCTTTGAATCGGGATTCAGCACACAGGGATACTGACCCAAGCGCATTGTGCCGCCCATCTCCTCAACATTTTTCTGCTCAGGCAGAATATCAATAACGGGATATTCTGTTTCCGGATCTATTTCTGCGGAATTTGCGCCATTAAAACCAAGCACATTTCTTGCAAATTCAATAATTGCAATCTGCATTCCAAGGCATATGCCGAGATATGGAATATTATGTGTTCTCGCATAATTTGCCGCCCTGATTTTCCCTTCAATGCCTCTGCTTCCGAAGCCGCCGGGGACAAGTATTCCGTTCATATCACCAAGAATTTCATCAAGGTTAACATCATCACCCTCAAGGGTTTCCGAATCTATCCAATGAATATCCACCGCGGAACGTGTTGCAATACCGCCGTGCTTCAATGCCTCATTAACTGATATATAACTGTCGTGCAATTCAACATATTTGCCGACCATACCTATTTTTACTGTTTGAACAGGATTGCGCAGTGCATCAAGCATTGTCTGCCAATCTGTTAAATCAGGTTCACCGCACTCAAGACCAAGCTTTTTGATAACAACACTGTCCAGCCCCTCATCTTTAAGCATCATAGGCACCGCATAAAGAATATCGCAATTGTTATTTTCAATAACACATTCCTTGCCAATATTGCAGAAAAGAGAAATCTTAGTTTTGATATCATCAGAAAGCGGATGCTCTGTTCTGCAAACAATAATATCCGGCTGAATACCAATAGAAAGCATTTCCTTTACACTGTGCTGTGTTGGCTTTGATTTAAGTTCATCGGAAGCCGCAAGATACGGAACGAGCGTAACGTGAATAAATAAGCAGTTTTCTCTGCCGTATTCAACTGAAAACTGACGTATAGCCTCTAAAAACGGCTGACTTTCAATATCACCTATTGTTCCGCCGACCTCAACAAAGCAAACATCAGGCTCTGTTTCCTGATTTTTCTCAACAAAGCGTTTAATCTCATTTGTAACATGCGGAATAATCTGAATGGTCTGACCCCCATAAACGCCCTTGCGTTCATCGCTTATAACCTTCCAGTAAACTCTGCCCGATGTCAGATTTGAATTCTGTGAAAGAGATTCATCAATAAATCTTTCATAATGACCCAAATCAAGGTCTGTTTCAGCACCGTCATCCGTAACAAAAACCTCACCGTGCTGAACAGGGTTCATCGTTCCCGGGTCAACATTCAGATACGGGTCCAGCTTCTGTGCTGTAACCTTAAGACCTCTTGCCTTAAGAAGTCTGCCAAGGGATGCCGCAGTTATTCCCTTGCCAAGCCCGCTTACAACACCGCCGGTAACAAAAATGTATTTTGTTTTCTTGTTCATATGCCTGTCCTCCTTGCTTATTCAATATATATGTTTTTATTTCTTAGGGTCACACGTTATGCGAACACCCAGCTTTTTCAAAACATTTTCATCTGTCTGTGTCAATAAAACGGAAGAATGCATTTCGCAGTTTTTGAGATTGCAAAGCTGTTCCATTGCAAGCGCCGCATTTTTATCCTCAACAGCAGAAATGGAAAGAGCAAGCAATACCTCATCCGTATGAAGCCTTGGATTTTTATTTCCAAGATGATTAACCTTCAATTCCTGAACAGGAATGATAACCTCAGGCACAATAAGAAGCACATCATTTGCAATTCCCGCAAGATACTTAAGTGCATTAAGAAGCATTGCAGATGCACAGCCCATCAGTTTAGAGGTTTTTCCTGTAATCACCGTGCCGTCATTCAGCTCAATTGCCGCCGCAGGTTCACCTGTTGCTTCTGCAAGTTCTCTTGATAGCACAGTACATCTTCTTGCCTGCTCACTTATTTCTGCCTGCTTCATCAGAAGCTCAAGCTTATAGATTTCGTCTTTTTTACTGTCACCTCTTGCTGCAGAACACAGCGCAGTAAAATATCTTCTGATAATTTCCTGCTTTGCGGCCTCACAAACCGCTTCATCGTCAACAATACAGTTTCCTGCCATATTAACACCCATATCTGTTGGAGATTTATACGGGCACTCACCGTAAATCTCTTCAAACATAGCTTTAAGCACAGGGAAAATTTCAACATCTCTGTTATAATTAACTGTTGTTTCACCATATGCCGCAAGATGCCACGGGTCTATCATATTTACATCATTCAGATCTGCCGTTGCAGCTTCATAAGCAGCATTAACAGGGTGATTCAGTGGAAGATTCCATATGGGAAAGGTTTCAAATTTTGCATATCCCGCTTTAATTCCACGCTTGTTTTCCTGATAAAGCTGTGAAAGACAGGTTGCCATTTTACCGCTGCCTGGACCCGGTGCTGTAATAACAACAAGCGAACGGCTTGTCATTATGTAATCATTACTTCCGTAACCATTATCACTAACAATATGTGATATATTTGATGGGTAACCTTCAATAATATAATGATGATAAACAGGGTATCCCAGCTTTTTAAGCCTTTCCTCAAATGCCGTAACTCTCGGGTGTGGTGCATACTTCGTTAAAACAACGCTGCCCACAAACAAGCCCTTACTTGTAAATGCATCAATAAGACGGATAACATCCACATCATATGTTATTCCGAGATCACCACGCAGCTTGCTGTTTTCAATATCCTGTGCACTGATTACTATAACAATTTCTGCCTGCTCCTTCAGCTGCATAAGCATTTGCAGCTTACTGTCCGGCTGAAAGCCCGGAAGCACTCGTGAAGCGTGAAAATCATCAAACAACTTTCCGCCGAACTCAAGATAAAGTTTGCCCCCGAATTCTGAAATTCTTTCCTTAATCCTTTCGGATTGCATTTTTAAATACTTGTCATTATCAAAACCTATTTTATACATTTTTCCTCTTTACACACCTATAAAAAATAAAATAACGGTTGCACCGAGGTACAACCGTCTGTACTTACATATTATACAGTAAAGAAAAGGCTAAATCAATAGAATAACTAAAATTTATATCATCTTTTTGGATGAGATAAATCATCAGGCAATCCTAAAATATAATCAGAAGAAATATTCATACATCTGCAAAATTCAAACGAATATGTAATCGGCATTAACCTTAATCCTTCTTCATATTCACTATATTGCTGTTGTTTTATATTCAACATTTCTGCAGCATCACTTTGTTTTAAATCCTTATCTTCACGAGTTGCTCCCATTCGTTCATAATATCACCTAAAACAAATTTTATCATACAAAGTTTGTTTTGTATTGACATGCAAAGTATGTTTTGTTAGAACGGTTTTATAAAATTACCGGGGGGGGAGGTGATACAACATTATAAATGCATAGCTTTGATTGCCGCAAAACAAAAGCAGGGGCGATGAATACATCGCCCCTAGAATTTAAACACATTCTATTTCTTCCGGTTTCTTATAACAATCATAAAAATCATTCCCGCAATACCGCCAATGGCATTCATCATCATATCCACCATTGTATCAACCAGCCCGATATAACCGTATTCCCCATTATACTTAGCCAAATCAAACATTGCAGTTTCTGCACCCTCTTTTGCAAGCTGCAGATTTGTACCGTGGAATGTATCCATTAAAAATTCATAAAATTCCCAGCTTACGGCAATTGAAAGTGCAAACATCAAAGCAAATATCGCAGCAAGCGTTGCTGCACACTGCCCCTTTTTACGCTGAATAATACAGGCAAAATCATAACCGAAGGACGCACACACAAAACCGGAAAGCACATGCATAAAATTATCAAACCAGGATACAGAATCAAAAATCCCGAAATACGAGCCGAAAACAATGCCTGTGAATATAATAATATTCAGCATTGTCTGTGACAACGGAGGAACCTCCTCAATAAAAGAGCCATTGCCAAAAATCTGAAACATATCCCACAGATGTGTGAATATAAAACAGAATACGGATTCAAAGCCCATTACAAGATCTCCGTTTATAAAGGAATAACCCGCACAGATTATCATAGCAAACCTTACAATCAGCCAGAATATAAGCTGCGGCTTAGGAACTTTATTAATAGGGTCTTTTTTTATTTTATAAGCCATTTTACATTTTAACTTCTTTCACAGCATTTAATACAGATATATAATAGCACAAGGCAGAAAAATGTCAATTAATTGTTTATTAACAAATACTGCTGATTTAAAGATAAACAAAAGATAAATAATTATGCACCTTTGTTGAAAAAATTATACACATTATATAAAATGTATTTTGTAAATTTATGATTTGAAAATGGAGAGCAAATTATGATTGAATATACAACAAAATATAATGTTAAAACAACAATGTATCAGCAGTTTGAAAATTCTGCTAAGGAAAGAGGAGATAACCCCTGCCTTCATTATTACAATAATACTTTAAGCTGGAATGAAACCTCTGAACTGATTGATAAGTGTGCTGCCGCTTTAGTTGCAAACGGCGTTAAGAAGGGTGACCGAGTTGTTATCTGCCTTCCCAATATGCCGCAGTGTGTTGCTGCAGTTTATGCAGTAAACAAAATCGGTGCTGTTGCTTCAATGCTTCACCCGCTTTCTGTTAAATCAGAGGCAGATTATACAATTAAGCTTGTTGATGCAAAATTCGCTTTTTGCTTTGATGTTTCCGAAAAAGCATTTACCGATAATCCCGATTTAACGCTTATAAAATGCAAAACCGCAACCTATTTCCCGAAAAATCCCATGGGCATGATTTACAACCTTGCATTCAAAAAGAAAATCAAGGGTAAAACCGCTCCTGCCGAGAATCTGAAGAAGTTTGTTGAATGGACAGATTTTATCAAAGAGGGCGAGGATTACATAACTGCTAACGGTGTTCCTGCAACAGAAACTGCTCCTCTGGAAACTGCAGCTATTATGATGACAGGCGGTACAACAGGTAACCCCAAGGGTGTTATGCTCACATCGGAAGCTATAAATAACCTTTCATATGAACTTGTTGATGTTGTTGAGCAGGTGTTGAATATGAAAATTAATCAGGATACAGACGGTATGCTCACCGCTCTTCCTGTTTTCCACGGCTTCGGCTTTGCCCTTTGTATGCATGTATCAATGTGTGTTGGTATGGCTCAGGCACTGTTCCCGAGCTTTGACGCAAAAATGTGCTCCGATGCCATCAAAAAATATCATCTTAACTACATTTTCGGTGTGCCTGATTTCTTTGAAAAGGTTTATAAGGCAGGCTACCTCAAGGGTATTGATATGAGCTCAATGAAGCTTATCGGCTCAGGCGGTGATGTTGTTCCGTATTCTCTTACCGAAAAGATGGATAGATTACTTAAAGAAAACGGTGCAAGAGTTCATTTTGTTTCCGGATACGGCTTAACAGAATGTGTTACCGTATGCACATTTACCGATCCCCGCCGCGAGGCTCCGCAGGGTTGTATCGGTGTTCCATGCTACAATGTTGAAGCTATGACGGTTAAACCGGGAACAACAGAAAAATGTGAGGGTGAGGACGGCGAGCTTTGTATTTACGCACCTACTCTTATGCAGGGCTATTGGAACGATCCTGATGAAACAGCAAAAATGCTTGTTGAGCATGAGGATGGCAAAGTATGGCTTCATACAGGTGATATGTGTTTTATTGATGAACGCGGAGATATTTATTACCGCCAGAGATTAAAGAGAGTTTATAAAATAAGCGGTTATCTTGTTTACCCGTCATTCATTGAGGAAACCTACCGTGCAATGGCAGAAATTTATGACTGCTGCGTTATCGGCAAGGAGGACGGAGGCAAAACAATGCTTAAACTCTTTGTGGTAAAGAATAAAAAATATACTCACGATGATGAAGCACAGCTTGTTGAGAAAATCAAGCAATTCGGTGAGCAGAACCTTTCAAAATGGTCTGTACCGAGAGAAATTGTATTCATTGATGCACTTCCGAGAACAAAGGTCGGTAAGGTGGATTTCAAGGTGCTTAACTAAACAAAACCAATTATTTTGCAGGAGAGCAATTATGCTCTCCTGTTTTTTCTAAAAAAAGTTTGCACTTTGATAATTGTTAATGTATAATTTAAAATAGAGTAATATTATATATATTATATTATGTATCAAAAGAGGACTTTAAAATGGCAAAAAATTACATTCAGTTTCAAAATGTATCAAAAAGCTACGGTAGCGGAAATGCAAAAACATATGCACTTTCCGACGCAAGCTTCGATATAAACAAGGGTGAATTCTGCATTTTGCTTGGTGAATCGGGAGCAGGTAAAACTACTCTGCTTAATCTGCTTGGCGGAATGGATACTGTTTCGGGCGGAAAAATCAAGTTTAACGGAACAGAAATATCCTCTCTTGGCAAGCGTGATTTAATAAAATACCGCCGCCATGAGGTTGGCTTTGTATTTCAGTTTTATAACCTTATACCAAATTTAACAGCTCTCGAAAATGTTGAAATTGCCGCTCAGCTTTGTGAAAATCCTATTCCTGCAAAGGAAGCCATTGAAATGGTTGGCCTTACCAAGCGTGCGGACAACTTCCCTTCTCAGCTTTCAGGCGGTGAGCAGCAGAGAGTTGCCATTGCCAGAGCACTTGCAAAAAATCCAAGACTGCTTCTTTGTGATGAACCTACGGGCGCTCTTGATTATGTAACAGGCAAGGCTGTATTAAAAATGCTTTATGAACTCAGCCGCAAGCAGGGAACAACCGTTGTTATTATTACACATAATCAGGCAATTGCCCCTATGGCAGACAGGATTATCCGTATTAAAAGCGGTAAAATAGAATCAAATAAGAAAAACAGCAGAATCATCCCGATTGATGAGATTGAATGGTGATGCCGATGGGTCTTTCTGTATTTAAACTTACAATGCGTGATATACGCTCCTCCTTCGGCCGCTTTGCCGCCTTGCTGCTGATTGTTACACTGAGCGTAGGCTTCTTTTCCGGACTTAAAACAACAAAAAGTGCCATGGCAAAAACTGCAAGCAACTATCTCAGTAAACTGAATTTTTATGATTACAGGCTGCTTTCCACTATAGGCTTTACTGAGGATGACGAAAAAAGCTTCTCGTCCGAAAACTACATCAGCCTTGCCGAAGGCGGAAAAAGTGTTGATGCACTTATTTATTATCAGGACGCAAAAGTCCCCTTTAAATTTATTGCTCTTCCTGAAAAAATCAATATTCCTGCTGTTGTTGAGGGCAGAATGCCCAATGCAAATAATGAATGTGCCGTTGATGCACGGGTATTTGATCATGATATTATCGGCACAAAAATAACTCTTGCCGATGAAAACAGCGAAGCTGTAGCTGAAAGCATTTCAGAAACGGAATTTACTGTTGTAGGTACAGTCAGCTCTCCTTTATACCTTGGCAACAACCGCGGAACAACTGACATAGGCAGCGGTTCTCTTGAGGGCTTCATATACATTAACCCTGAGTGTTTTAAGAGTGAATATTTCACGGAAATGTATCTCACGCTCAGAGAAACTGCCACCGCTTACAGCGATGAATATAACAAATTGATAAGTGAAAACAAATCATCTGTTTCCGAGAGCTTCAAAGCAATTATCGAAAATCGTTACTATAATGAGCTTGGTGTAAGTAAGGACGATCTCGCGTTGCTTGCTGCATTATACGGAGTAGATGTTGATGAATTGCAGGAAGAACTTAAAAAGCAAAGGGATTTTGAAAATCCGTCAACCTATATTCTTACAAGAAGTGAAAACCTAGGTTATGCAAGCTTTGAGAGTGACACCTCCATAATCAGCGGAATTGCGAATATCCTTCCCGTATTTTTCATACTTATTGCAATGCTTGTGTGCATTACCACGATGACAAGAATGGTCGATGAAGAACGCACACAGATTGGTGTTTTTAAATCACTCGGCTACAGTAATTCACAAACAACTAAAAAATATTTATTATATGCAGGTTTAGCGACACTGCTCGGCTGGGTAATCGGCTTCTTCCTCGGAACCTGGGGCTTACCCGAAATCTTCTGGTATGCATATAATTCCTTATACGATTTTGCACCTATTGAATATTTATTTAATCCTTGGCTTGCGGTTTTAACCTTTGTTGTTGCAATGATCGGTATTCTCGGCAGTACATGGCTTTCGTGTGCTAAAGAGCTTTTCAGCAATCCCGCAATGCTTATCCGTCCTCGTGCTACGAAAGCAGGAAAGCGAATTCTTCTTGAAAGAATTACCCCACTTTGGAACAAACTGTCATTTTTACACAAGGTTACACTGCGCAACATGTTCCGTTATAAGAAACGGCTTATTATGATGTTGGTCGGCGTAAGCTGCAGTGCAGGACTTGTTCTTACCGCATTCGGTGCACGTGATTCAATGATTAATATCGGAACACTTCAGTTTGATAATGTGCAGAAATATCAGCTTGAGGCAACTTTTACCGAAGGAAATGAAGAGTCGGCACTTGCTGAAATAAACAAGCTATCCGAAATAGATTCGTCATTCACCTGCTCTTCAATTTATGTTGATTTGATTGCTGATAAAAATATGAGCTCCGTAAGCTTTTTTACCTTTGATGATACAAGCCGCCTTTCAGATTTCTGGAGTTTCAAAAACGGCTCTGATGACATTGCTTTCCCTACTGATGGCAATATAATAATCAGTAAGGGTATTGCGGACAAACTATCTCTCAATGTGGGCGATGAACTGAAAATCAGAAATTCGGATAGAAGAGCCATTACGGCAATAATAAGCGGAATTTTTGATAATTACACATACAATTATGTTATAGCCTCCGCAAACACCTATTCAGCTTCATTTGGTGAATGGAAATCAAATACTGCACTTTTATCCACACAGCAGGAGGATACAAAGGCTATTGCAGAAAAGCTGACAGGTATTAAAGAGGTTATCGCAGTAACGCAGCTATCAATAACAAAGGATGCTGTTGATAATGCACTGTATTGTCTGAACTATATCATATGGATTATCGTACTGCTTTCGGGTATGCTTGAATTTATTGTAATATTCAATTTAACAAATATAAATATTGCGGAGCGCAGACGTGAAATCGCAACCGTTCAGGTGCTTGGATTTTATCCCAAGGAGCAGAACAGCTATGTCCTCCGTGAAAATCTTTTGCTTTCAATCTTTTCAAGCCTTATCGGTCTTCCGCTCGGAATTCTGTTCCACAGAGTTGTAATGAAAATGATAGTGATAGACAGAATCAGCTTTGATATTTATATTCAGCCTCAAAGCTATGCTATTGCACTGTGCTGCACAATTCTTTTTGCAATCATAATCAATCAGGTTATGAAGAAGCAGATAGATAAAATTCCTATGGCAGAATCCTTAAAAGCAGTTGAATAACATTATAGCAAACAGCCTCCGATACATTAGTATCAGAGGCTGTTTTACTATAAGCAAATAAAATTACTCAAATATTTGTTGTTCTTTTTTCAGCTTTTTTCTCTTTTTGAAAAGATTAATCATACCTATCAGAATAAACACAGCAAGAATAAGATTGATTATGCCGATAAAATTTCCTTTAAAATCTTGAGAAAAACACAAATACATATTAAAACATCCAAAATATAAATTCAATATGAACAACAACATTGTAAATCGTATAATTCTTGTTAAGTATTTAATGCGAGAGGAGGTGTCAGAAAATAACTGAAAATCCTCTCCGCAGGTTTTCTTGCGAAAATATGCCCAACGATTACATATACCTATATGTTCTGCGCCCGTTTCTTCAAGAAATTCTATATATTTTGTATTTTCAATACTTTTAAAGTTGTTTTCTAAAAATTGCAGGCAAATCTTATACTCTCCAGGCATACAATCCTCAAATTCATAACGGCAGAAACCAACAGAGATTAAAGCAAGGCCTTTTGCCGCCATTTCGTTCAGCCATCGCTCTTCTTTGTCAAAGTTCCATACAAAAAATCCCTTATGAATAACTTTTCTCATAGCTATACCTCCAAAATTCGATTACCGTTTTCAATCAATTCTTCCAGGCGTATTATTTCAGCACGCAGCATTGCCTTTCCCTGCGCTGTTATAAGATATTCCTTTTTTCTGCTTCCCTTTTCTTCAGAAACAGCAATAATCCATCCTTTTTCCAAAAGCGTATTAATTGCACCGTAAAGCGTACCTGCTGCTAATTTAACTCTTCCGTTTGAAAGTTGATCAACATTCTGCATGATGCCATAGCCGTGCATCGGCTTGGTAAGTGACAGCAAAATATAATAAACCGCTTCCGTTAGTGCCTGATAAGACAATTCCATCACCTCTATATCGTTCCACGTTATATCGTTTTCCGATATATTTATTATATCGTCAACCGATATATTTGTCAATAGTAAAAAATAAAAATAGCCTCGGAGTCCGGCTTCCCCAAGCCCAACTCCGAGGTCTTAAACTTTATTCCCACTCCACTGTTCCGGGTGGTTTTGAGGTTATGTCATAAACAACGCGATTTACGTGTGCAACCTCATTTGTTATACGGTTAGATACCTTTGCAAGTATATCATACGGTATCTTTGCCCAGTCCGCTGTCATAAAGTCATCCGTTGTAACGGCTCTTATGCCGATAAGATGATCATATGTCCTGTGATCACCCATAACGCCGACTGTCATTACATTCGGCAGAACACAGAAGAACTGCGCAAGATTTTTTTCATAGCCGTTCTTCGCCATTTCATCCCGAAGTACCCAGTCTGCTTCCTGAAGAATTTTAATTTTATCAGCAGTAAGCTCACCGATAATTCTTACGCCGAGTCCGGGACCCGGGAACGGCTGACGCCATACAAGCTCTTTCGGAATTCCCAGCTTTTCGCCGACCTTGCGAACCTCATCCTTGAACAAATCAGCAAGCGGCTCTATAACGCCGAGGAACTCCACATCATCAGGAACATTTACCCTGTTGTGATGTGTTTTTATAACGGCGGCATCGCCCTTACCGCTTTCAATACAGTCAGGATAAATTGTGCCCTGTGCGAAAAAGCCCTTATCCTGCTGCTTTCTGATTTCACTCCAGAAAACATTGAAAAACTCAGTACCGATAATTTTTCTTTTCTGCTCAGGATCTGTTACTCCCTTGAGCTTCGCAAGGAACTGTTCGCCGCAGTTTACACGAACAAAATTCATATCAAAAAGGGTTGTAAAGGTTTTTTCAACAAAATCACCCTCATCCTTACGCATCAAGCCCTGATCCACAAAAACACAGGTAAGCTGCTTTCCTACTGCACGGGATAAAAGACCTGCTGCAACCGAAGAATCCACTCCGCCTGAAAGACCGAGAATAACATTCTTATCGCCAATCTGCTCCTTAAGCTTTGCAACAGTGTTATCAATAAAGTTATCCATAACCCAGTCACCGCTGCAGCCGCAAACTTCATACAGGAAATTACGCAGCATTATATTGCCGTATTCACTATGCGTAACCTCAGGGTGAAACTGAACTGCATATAATTTCTTTTCGGTGTTTTGCATTGCCGCACAAGGGCAGTCATCTGTTACAGCAACAATTTCAAACCCATTCGGTGCTTCGGAAATATAATCCGTATGACTCATCCACACAATGTTTTTTTCAGGCACATCCTTAAAAATAGGCGATGTTTTTGAAGTAATTTCAATCTTACCGTATTCCGAAACAGGTGCAGTTTCAACCTTACCGTCTGCCATCCAAGCAATAAGCTGGCAGCCGTAGCAAATGCCAAGTACAGGCACACCGATTTCAAGAATGTCTTTTGTATAATGCGGGGAGGACATATCAAAAACGGAATTCGGACCACCCGTGAATATGATACCCTTGTAGTTTTTCGCTTTAATTTCTTCAATAGGTGTTGTGTATGGCAGAATTTCAGCATAAACATTGTTATCACGCACACGCCTTGCGATAAGCTGGTTATACTGACCGCCAAAATCAAGAACAAGAATTTTCTCCATTTCCATCCTCCTAAAATAATAAACTTATAATTTAAAATATTATATACAATTTATATAGCTATTGCAAGTATTAAACAGAAAGGGAGAACATGAAAGTTCTCCCTTTTGATACTTTATTTATTTCTGTAAATAATTGCTTCTCTTTCAGGACCATTTGAAACCATTGTAATCGGGAAACCGATTTCCTTTTCAATAAACTCAACATAATCCCTTGTTTCCTGCGGAAGCTCATCATAATTTCTGATGCCCCTGATGTCACAGTGCCAGCCCTTGAGTGTTTTAAACACAGGCTTGCACTTTTTAAGTATCGGAGTAGTCGGGAAATACTTGATAATCTCGCCGTCCAACTCATAGCCAACGCATACCTTAATTTCCTCAAGATAAGAAAGGCAGTCAAGTGCAGTCATAACAACCTGAGTAGCACCCTGACATTCAACACCATAACGTGTTGCAACACAGTCAAACCAGCCCACACGGCGCGGTCTGCCTGTTGTAGCTCCGAATTCACCCTTGTCGCCGCCGTGAACACGAAGCTCCTGAGCCTCATCCCCATCAAGGATTTCCGAAACAAATTCACCTGCACCAACAGCACTTGAATATGCCTTTGTTACAGTAACAATATCCTTAATCTGATTAGCAGGAATGCCTGCACCTACACAACCGTAGCCCGCAAGAGTTGAGGAAGATGTAACCATCGGGTAAATTCCGAAATCAGGATCCTTAAGAGTTCCGAGCTGACCTTCAAGTAAAATTTCCTTGCCCTCTTTAATTGCATTCTGAATATATGTATGCGTATCACAAACAAACGGTGCAATCTTCTCTTTATATTCCATACAGGTGTTAAAAAGCTCGTCCTCATCAAGAAGCGGTTTATTGTATACATACTTTAAGGTTAAATTTTTAAGTGTGCAGATATTCTTGATTTTAGCCTTTAATGTTTCTTCATCAAAAAGCTCATTAACCTGAATACCGATTTTTGCATATTTATCCGAAAAGAAAGGAGCAATACCGCTTTTAGTTGAACCGAAAGCAGCCTTTCCAAGCCTTTCCTCCTCATATTCATCAAGAAGAATATGATAAGGCATAAGTATCTGACAGCGTTCTGAAACAAGAAGCTTTGGATCAAGACCCGCTTTTCTGATATCTTCCAGCTCGCTGACAAACTTGTTAATATCAAGTGCAACACCGTTACCTATAATGCAGGTTGTATTTTCGCTGCACACACCGCTTGGCATAAGGTGCAGAGCAAATCTGCCGTGTTCGTTAATAATTGTGTGGCCTGCGTTGGCACCACCCTGGAAACGTATTACAATATCTGCCTTTGCCGCAAACATATCGGTAATTTTACCCTTGCCTTCGTCACCCCAGTTGGCACCTACAATTGCTCTAACCATAATTAAATCTCCTAAATTTCTGAAAAATTCTGTTTTCAAAAAGCAAAACAGGCTCGGTAATCAAATAAGATCCCGTGCCTTTTATTATTATATATTACACAATATATTAAGTCAATAAATAATTTAACAAAATGAAGTGCACGAAAGAAAATAATTTTATTTAATAATCATAAAACAGATAAAGGACGGCACACTGACCGTCCTTAAAATCATCTTATTGAATGATAAACCATACCGTTTTCAAGTGTTTTTCCCTTATAATATGCAAGTTCTGCAACATTAACAATCTGGTAGCCCTCTTCCATAAGCTTAGGAATAACCCTTTCAATTGCATCGGCTGTGCTTTCATAAATATCATGCATAAGCACTATATCACCATCTCTTGCAGATTCAAGTATTCTGTCGCAGATTTTTTCACCGTCACGCTTTTTCCAGTCCTCGGTATCAACACTCCATAGAATAATCGGTCCGTCACAGTTTGTTCTTATTATATCCGAAAGGTAACCGCCTGTAGGTCTGAATGCACTGGGTCTTTGACCCGAAATCTCATTTAAAACATCAGAGCATTTTGTTATATCCTCAACAACAACATCGCTGCCGTAATGCATATGATCATATGTATGGTTTCCAAGCTGAAAGCCCTTTTCCACCATTCTGCGTACACAGTCGGCATTGGCATCTCTATCTGTTCTGTTACCTACAATAAAAAATGTTGCCGATGCATTATTTGCTTCAAAAGCATCAAGTATTCTGCCCGTTGATTCAGCATTCGGACCATCATCAAAGGTAAAGGCAATCATAGGCTTATTTTCATCCAGATCGGTTCTGATATAATACGGTTTGTCGGAAACCGTAACCGTGCAACTTGCTGTTTTACCGTTATAAGTCGTAGCAATAACATTCGCTGTTCCTGCCGCAACAGGTGTTATCTCACATTTTGAATTAACGGTAAGCACTTCCTCATTATCACTTTGGATTGTTGTACTTTTTGAGGCACTGCCTGCTGCCATTTTTATAAAAAGCTTGCCCGTTGTGCCCATATAAATCGTTTTTGAAGACGCATCAAAACTAATTTCTTCAGGTGCATTTCCAACAACTATATCACATGACGCCGTACAGTCATTATATGTTGAAACAGTAACTGTTACCTTGCCTGCCGCAACTGCTGTGATTTTTCCGCTTTTATCAATTGTGATTGCCTCATCACCGTTGACTGAATACTTAAAATCCGTGTTGAATTCAGAATCGGGAACATGTGGGGAAAGCAGAAATTCTTCACCCACGCCCATTGAAAATGCACCCTCATTCAGTTCAACACTTTGCGGTGCATCAATTACATGAACATAAATCCTTTTGAGCCCCGCCGCAATTTTTACAGAGCCCTTATTAACCGCAGTAATTATGCCGTCTTTATCTACAGAAACTACATTTTTATCATAGCTTCTGAATCTCATTTTATCATTTTCCTTCGGGTATTCATAAACCTGCCCGACGCCCATATACATAACCGAATCAAAATCATCGCTTGAATTCAGATTATTACTTATAAAAACAGCTATAAAGGATATAATAACCAGCAACACAACAAAAACTGCCGCCATAACTTTGTATGCTGATTTTGGTTTCATTAATTCTGCCTCCTGACGATTTCATATTCGCCCCTATCAGGGCGAAAATACCTACAACTCCTGTTTTTTTCCTGCATTAACCGCACATATTCATCTTCATCAAGCTGTAAATCACAGAAGTATTCGTCAGAGTCTTCATCATATGCATTATACTAACATTTTTCACAAAAATTCTCCAACTTTCATCATCTCCGATTAAATTATACTCTTAATAATTTATATTATCAATAAAGATTTAAAGAAATTATTTATAGAAAATTTTTCAAAAAAAGGAACCAATGTTGTGCAAAACATCAGTTCCTTTAAAAATCCTTTTATTAATGATGGAAAAGGCGAATTCCTGTCATTGTCATTGCAATTCCGAAGCCGTTGCAGCACTCAATAACATTCGCATCTCTGACAGAGCCGCCCGGCTGTGCAATATACTTAACTCCGGATTTAACTGCTCTTTCAATATTATCCTCAAACGGGAAGAATGCATCTGAACCAAGCGCCACAAGATCCATTTCCTTATGCCACTGAGTCTTTTCTTCCTTAGTAAACGGAGCAGGCTTTTCAGTGAAATATTTTTTCCACAAATCATTTTCATAAAGTTCTTCGTAATCATCACTGATGTAAAGGTCTATTGCATTATCAGCCTCACACTTACGAATACCGTCAATAAACGGAAGATTGAGAACCTTTTCATTCTGGCGAAGCCACCAGTTATCTGCCTTATTTCCTGCAAGACGTGTGCAGTGAATTCTTGACTGCTGGCCGGCACCTACACCTATAGTCTGCCCGCCCTTTGCATAGCATACAGAATTAGACTGTGTATATTTAAGAGTTATCATGGAGATGAGCAAATCAATTTTTGCAATTTCAGGAATTTCCTTAACATCGGTAGGCATATCGTTAAAAAGCTCCATAGTGATTTTTGCATCATTTCTCTTCTGCTCAAACTTAATGCCGAAAACCTGCTTCGTTTCTGTTTCCTCAGGAACAAAATCAGGGTTGATCTTAATAACAAGATAACCGCCGCGGCGCTTCTTTTTAAGTATTTCAAGTGCCTCTTCACTGTAGGACGGAGCGATAATACCGTCTGATACCTCTTTAACAAGAAATTCCGCAACCGATGCATCACATTCATCGGAAAGTGCCGCAAAATCACCGAAGGATGATACACGATCACAGCCCCTTGCTCTCACATAGGCCTGCGCAATAGGCGAAAGTTCAAGATTCTCAGGTACAAAGCAAGCCTTTCTTTCAGTATCTGTTAAAGGCTGTGCAACTGCTGCACCGGCAGGTGAAACGTGCTTGAAGGATGCCGCACTCGGAAGACCTGTTGCGTCCTTAAGCTCCTTAACAAGCTGCCATGAATTAAAAGCATCAAGCAAATTTATGTAACCGGCACTTCCATTCAATATTTCAAATGGAAGCTCTGCACCGTCCATATGAATTCTTGCAGGGTTCTGATTAGGATTACAGCCGTATTTTAAAGTATATTCTGTCATAGAAAACTCCTCCCGATAAATTATATTTTAAAATGAATACACTTATTTTATAACGGCTGATTGAAAAAAGCAAGGATTAATGATACAATTATTAAAATTCTGAAAGAAAAGGGCGAAAATCAGCAATGAAAGGTATTCTTGCAGTCAATCATTTCTTAAATACGCATAAATATAACGAGCTTCACAGTCATCTGATTTCCCATGCCCTTAAAGAAAATATAGAATTAACAATTAAAACAAATCTTGAACTCGCTACCGAACATCCTGTTTGTGACTTTGTGCTTTTCTGGGATAAGGATATTAATCTCGCCCGCCGGCTTGAAAATGAGGGTCTGCCTGTATTTAACAGTGCTGCTTCTATTGAAAAATGCGATGACAAGGCAAGAACATACACCGAGCTTTCGGGAATTGTTCCACAGCCCGAAACGCTTATTGCACCGAAAACATACTTCAAAGCAGATTTTTCGGAATTTGTTAAAAAAGCAATTGCTATTTTAGGGCTTCCGCTTGTTTTCAAGGAATGCTTCGGTTCGTTTGGAGAGCAGGTATTTCTTTGTAGTACAGAAGATGAAATAATGACTCATATAACAGAAAAACCATTTATTCTTCAACAGTTTATAGCTTCATCCAAGGGGCACGATAAACGGCTCGAGGTCGTCGGAGGAAGAGTTATTGCCGCAATGGAAAGGTTCAACAAAAATGACTTTCGCTCCAATATAACAAACGGCGGCAGAATGAAGCCCTGCACACCAACTGATGAAGAATGTAAAGCAGCATTAGCAGCCTGCAAAAAATTGGGACTCAGCTTCGGCGGCGTTGATATATTGGACGGCGGCATAATCTGCGAGGTTAACAGCAACGCCCACATAATAAATATTATGAATTGCACCGGCATAGACATCTCAACGGAAATATTTAAGGAAATAAAAAGAAATTTATGAGCGGAATTCTCATTTACAGTAAAGAAGAAGCGAAAAGAAACAGCTTTTCAATTGAAAAATACAAGGAAAATCTTGATATTATGCTTATGCTGCAGGAGAATATTAATTTTTCCTGCTCTGCCGATTTTGTTATTAACAGAACAAACAGTTTTGAGATAGCCGAGCATTTTGAGAAAAAAGGCATACGTGTTTTTAATCCATCCTCTCTGACAAGACTTGCAAACAACAAGCAGAAGTGTTATGAATTTATGCAGAATAACGGCATTGAAATTCTTCCGATTCATTACAGAATACCCCCGCTCGTTATGAAGCCTGTTGACGGTAAGGGCGGCAAAAATGTCACATTGATAACTGACGGGAATATTCCCCAAAGAGAAGGATATGTTTACCAGAAAGCCGCCTCCGAACTCGGAAAGGATTTAAGAGTGTGGCTTATCGGCGGCAGAATTATTGCTTCGGTATTAAGAGAAAGCAAATCCGATTTCCGTGCCAACTTCTGCCTTGGCGGCACTGCCTCTATATACAACCTTTCCGCAGAAGAAACCGCACTTATCAGGAAAATTTCAAGCCTATTTAATTATGATTATATAGGTATGGATTTTGTTTTTGATAAAGGAAAAATCGTTTTTAATGAAATAGAAGATTCCGTTGGAGCAAGAATGATTTATTCAAAAACGAATATTGATATAATAAAGGAATACTGCGAATATATAAAAAATTCTATTTAATAATAAAAGAACTGAGGTAAAAAATGATTAAAATAGCACTAGCAGGCAACCCGAACTGCGGAAAAACAATGCTTTTTAATGAACTGACAGGTTCAAATCAATATGTAGGCAACTGGGCCGGTGTTACAGTTGAAGCTAAGGAAGGAAAGCTAAAAGGCGAACAGGATGTCATCATTGCCGATCTTCCCGGAATTTACAGCCTTTCACCATATACGCCGGAGGAGGTTGTTGCAAGAAACTATCTTGTTAACGAGGAACCGGATGTTATTTTGAACATTATTGACGGTACAAATCTGGAGAGAAACCTTTATCTGACAACTCAGCTTTGTGAAATAGGCATTCCTGTTATAATGGCTATTAATATGATAGACATTGTTAAACGCAATGGAGACATAATCAATCTTGACGAAATAAGTGAACATTTCGGCTGCACTTGTTTTGAAATATCCGCTTTAAAGGGAACAGGTGTTAAAAAATGTGCAAAAAAAGCCGTAGAACTTGCAAGAACAAACAAAGGAATCCCTCCCATTCACCACAGCTTTGATGACAGGGTAGAATCTGCTATTCATTTTATATCTGCTCTGTTGCCTGACGGTACGGATATGCTGCACAAACGTTACTATGCAACCAAAATATTTGAAAGAGATGAGCTTGTTTCTGCCGATTTTCCCGATTGCGGGGATATAATAAAGGATGTTGAGAGGTATTATGATGACGACAGTGAAAGCATCATAGCCGATCAGCGTTATAGATACATAACCTCATGCATAGATGAATGCCGAATAAAAAGCGGAAAAATACCCGTTTCTGATAAAATAGACAGTATTGTTACGAACAAATACTTATCACTCCCCATTTTTGCAGCCATCATGTTCGGGGTATACTATCTTTCGGTTACAACCCTCGGCGGTACCTTGTCAGAACTGATAACTGATCGTATTTTCGGTGAAACCGGTCTTTCACTTGTTGCCGAAAATCTTCTTGTTTCCGTAAACTGTGCCGCATGGCTCACAAGCCTGATTGTGAACGGTATTATCGCAGGCGTAGGTGCAGTTTTATCCTTCGTGCCGCAGATAATTGTACTTTTTATTTTCCTTTCATTTCTTGAGGACTGTGGCTATATGAGCCGAATTGCCTTTATTATGGATAAGCTTTTCAGAAAATTCGGTCTTTCGGGAAAAAGCTTTATTCCTATTCTTGTAGGCACAGGCTGCGGCGTTCCCGGAATAATGAGCAGCCGCACAATTGAAAATGTAAATGAACGCCGAATGACAATCATTACAACCACCTTTATTCCCTGCGGAGCAAAGCTGCCGGTTATTGCACTCATTGCATCTGCACTTTTTAACGGAGCATGGTGGGTGGCACCAAGTGCATATTTTATTGGCATTGTGGCAATAATTTCAAGCGGAATTATTCTGAAGAAAACTAAAATTTTCAGCGGTGATATATCACCGTTTGTTATGGAACTGCCAAGCTATCATATGCCAACATTCAAATCTGTTGCCCGTGCTACGTGGGACAGAAGCTGGAGCTACGTGAAAAAGGCAGGCACAATTATTCTTCTTGCTTCCTGTGCCGTTTGGTTTTTGTCAAGCTTCGGTTTTTACAGCGGCAGCTTTGGTATGGTACAGAAAATGGATAATTCCATTCTGGCTTATCTGGGAAACAGAATCGATATTATTTTTGAACCGCTTGGATTCGGCACTTGGCAGGCTGCCGTTGCTACCCTTCTCGGTCTTATTGCCAAGGAAGAAATTGTTGGTGTATTCGGTGTGCTTTATGACAATATCGGCGAAGGCTTCACAGCACTTTCGGGCTATTCATTTTTAATATTTAATCTCCTTTGTGCCCCCTGTGTTGCTGCAATGGGAGCTATACGAAGAGAAATGAACAGTGCCAAATGGACTTTGTTTGCTATATTCTATCAATGCTTTTTTGCATATTGCACCTCTCTTGCAATATATCAGCTTGCCCTTCTGTTTGAGACAGGAGCATTCACAATCAGCACTGTATTTGCATTTATTGTTCTTGCCGCTTTTATATTTATGCTTTTAAGAAAACCCGCAAAGCAGTATATTGCAAAAAGATAAATATAATGCTAAAATTTATATAATAAGCTTTATTGTAATGCAGTTGGCTTTTGTTTCTATTTTGTATCCGTTGTTATCGGTTTGACAGTTCGCTTTATTCTGCTCTGCTATAGCTTTAGTAAGGCTTGTATTTTCAAACTTTTAAGGATTCCTCAAATCCTTTTCCGAATTGAGAAAAAATTACAAACAAACTTCATAAAAGTGAGGTGAAAATACCTGAAGAAGTATAATTATTATGATGATGAAATAAAAATCTCTGCCGCTGAACGTGTATTTACAAAGCTTTGGAAGCGCCTGAAGCCGTTTCTTCGCAAGTTCAAAATCTTTTTAGATGACTATTTTTACAGTCAGTTTCATTATGCGGAATATGATGAAAACGGCGAAGAAATTATAACCTGCAATACTAAAAAACTCAGGTATTTCAAACTTTTCACCGCATTTCTTTGTGTGCTTGCATTAGTTGTTTTTATCTGTATATTTTCTCAAAAAATTTTTAGTGTAAATCACAGAGAAAATAGCTTTTATAAAGAAGCCGCTGCTGTTTGTGCCAATATTATTTCAGAATACGGAAGCTGCAAAATTGAAGAAATCAGTAATGGCACACCCGATGATTTTTACCGTTTAACCGGAATTTCATATGTGCGGCAGATGGATTTTAACGGTGACGGCAGAAATGAGCTGCTTATTGCCTACAGCAGTGCAGGAAAATATTTTGCAGAGGTTTGGGGCTATCACGGAAAGGAATTTATAAATCTTTACCGGCAGGAAGCAAATACAGTTATCTCCGATGCCGAATACGGCAGCTGGATAACTATTTACCGCCGTGCAGGAAAATATTACATTGGCAAGCTTAAGGATGATAACAATGCGGAAATAGAATTTTTCGGAATTAAAAATCATAAGTTTAAAAGCTGCTTCACCTTTAATTATGACGTTACCGGAGAGGCCTATATAATTGATGATGTTGTTAACACAAGCGATTTTGAAACTATCGGACTCTCTTATATATCATCTATAAAAGCAGAAAAAACCCAAAGCGAAATTTCTTCTGCTTTAAATTCACTCAGTTCAAATAACTCTGCTGCCTTTCAGATAGAAAAAACAGACGAACAGAAAAAGGCTGATGCTTATTACAAGATTATAGACAGCAAAAATCAAAAATACGGCAAGGCATCTGTTAATTTAACAGATAATATGTGCTTTGCAGACGGCACTGCCGTTGTTGAGCTTATAGATTTCGACGGAGACGGCAACGAAGAGCTACTTATAATCAGCCGAAAAACAAGTACAATCGGAAGCGAAGAAAGCAGTACACCGCAGTATATCACGGAAATTTTCGGCTGGAACGGTACAGCAGTAAGGAAAATATTCGAAGCCGAATGGATTTCAACCTATATGGGAAAACCGGAGGGAGATATTTTTTATATTCTCCAAAAAACGGATGAAAGAGTTAATTTGTGCAGCAATACCTACACCTATGGTAAAAATCCGGATAAAAGCTGGAAAGGTACCAGCCGAATCTGTGAAATGACCTCACCGGATGAAATTACGGCTACTTTTACTGCTGTTTTCAACAGAAATTATGATTACAGAAGTTATACAATTAACGGTACACGAGTTAAGCGTTCTGAATTTGATGAGCGCGGTTACAAAGTTCCGTATTTCTGCAATGAATCAGAATATAACACTGAGGAATTCACTGTTACTGTTCTTAAGGGTGATGCAGACCGAAAAGAAGATATAGAAAAGCTTATTGAACGCACTCAAAATACTATAAAAATAATTAATTCTCACTATGATGAAACGAATTAATGATACCTTTACAGGCGTGCATTTCGTGCGCCTGTTAATTTTATTCTTGAATTCCTACTATTTTTATAGTATTATAGGAAATGAGGTGAGCGAAGTGAAAGTTTCAACTAAGGGAAGATATGCTTTAAGACTTATGCTGGATTTAGCAATGAACAACACAGGCGAAAATATCTCTATAAAGGCTGTTTCTGCAAGGCAGGGGATAAGCACAAAATACCTTGAACAGATTATTTCAATGCTCAACCGTGCAGGCTTTGTTAAAAGCGAACGCGGTTCCGGCGGTGGTTACAGACTTGCCAAAAAGCCTGAGGATTATACTGTTGGTATGATTCTTCGCTTAACAGAAGGAAGTCTTGCACCCATAGCCTGCATAGAAGAGGAGGAAAATCAATGCCCTCGCTTTAACCAATGTGCAACTGTGGATGTATGGAAAAAAATCAATAATGCAATAAACAATGTTGTTGATAATATTACTTTGGCCGATTTGGTGGAAGAACAGAACAGCAAAAGCAATAACTTTATAATTTGAAAATTTTTCTAAAAAGCACTTGACATTTAATTTGTTAAGTGCTATTCTTTTATCAAACCTAATTCCTACCAAACACGTAGGAATGATAGTATTTAATCCGAAAGGAGAAAAAACAATGAAAAGCTATTACAAAACAAACAGTATTCTATATTCCTCTTATATGCGAATGTGCCGATGTTAAACCCGTAAAACATAAATTATTTTAACATTACATATTTTATTTAAGGAGATTTTTTACTATGTCAGATTATAAATATCATTTTGAAACATTACAACTTCACGTTGGTCAGGAAAATGCTGATCCTGCAACAGATTCCAGAGCCGTTCCGATTTATCAGACAACTTCATATGTTTTCCACAACAGCGAGCATGCGCAGGCACGCTTTAATTTGACAGACGCAGGAAACATTTACGGAAGATTAACAAATTCAACGCAGGATGTTTTTGAAAAAAGAATTGCCGCTCTTGAGGGTGGCGTTGCTGCACTTGCAACCTCATCAGGTGCGTCTGCACTTGCTTATACTTTTCAGGCTCTTGCAAAAGCAGGCGATCATATTGTAAGTGCAAAAACCATCTATGGAGGTACATATAACTACCTCGCCCATACTTTTCCTGCTCACGGAGTTACAACAACATTCGTTGACCCTGATGATCTTTCAAATTTTGAGAACGCTGTTCAGGATAATACCAAGGCAATCTTCTTTGAAACGCTCGGCAATCCTAATTCAAATCTTATAGATATTGAAGGCCTTGCAGAAATTGCTCACAGACACAATATTCCGCTTGTTGTTGATGCAACCTTTACCACGCCTTATCTTCTTCGTCCTATCGAATATGGAGTGGATATTGTTGTTCACAGTGCAACTAAGTTTATCGGGGGTCACGGAACAACACTTGGCGGTGTTATTATTGACAGCGGTAATTTTGATTGGACTGCAAGCGGTAAATTTCCTCAGTTTACGGAGCCGAATGCAAGCTACCATGGCATAAGCTTTTTTGCAGCCGCAGGTGCCGCTGCTTTTGTTACATATATCCGTGCAATTCTTTTAAGAGATACGGGTGCCGCTATTTCGCCATTCAACGCATTTCTTCTTCTTCAGGGTCTTGAAACACTTTCACTTCGTGTTGAGCGCCATGTTGAAAACACAAAAAAGGTGCTTGACTACCTTTCAAAGCATCCGCTTGTTGAGAAAATCAATCACCCTTCACTTGATGATAAATATAAGGAATTATATAATAAATATTTCCCGAATGGTGCAGGATCCATCTTCACCTTTGATATTAAGGGCGGTGAAGCAGAGGCTAAGAAGTTTATCGACAATCTTAAAATCTTCTCCCTTCTTGCTAACGTTGCAGATGTTAAATCTCTTGTTATTCACCCAAAAACAACTACTCATTCACAGCTTTCTCCCGAAGAATTTGAAGAGCAGAATATTCACGACAATACAATTCGCCTTTCAATAGGAACGGAGCATGCAGATGATATTATTTATGATTTGAATCAGGCTTTTGAAGCAATCAAGTAATTGAAAGGAAATTTGATATGGCTATTTATAATAATGTTACAGATTTGATAGGCAATACCCCTATTCTTAAATTAAATAATTTTGTATCCGCCGAAAATGTTGAAGCAAACATTTTTGCCAAGCTTGAATATTTCAATCCTGCCGGTTCCGTTAAGGACCGAATTGCAAATGCCATGATTGCTGCTGCAGAGGCAGACGGCTCTCTAAAAAAAGGGGCAACAATTATTGAGCCTACCTCAGGCAATACGGGTATAGGTTTGGCAAGCGTAGGAACTGCCAAGGGTTACAAGGTTATTCTTACCATGCCGGAAACAATGAGCGTTGAGCGCAGAAATCTTGTTAAGGCTTATGGCGCGGAGGTTGTTTTAACTGAGGGTGCACTCGGAATGAAAGGTGCAATTGCAAAAGCGGAAGAACTTAAGGCAGCTACAGAGGGTGCTGTTATCCTCGGTCAATTTGTTAACCCTGCCAATCCACAGGCGCATTATGAAACAACAGGCCCTGAAATCTGGAAAGACACCGACGGCAAGGTTGATGTCTTTATTGCAGGCGTAGGCACAGGCGGCACACTTTCAGGTGTAGGCAAATATCTTAAAGAGAAAAACCCCAATGTTAAAATTTATGCAGTTGAACCTGCAAGCTCTCCTGTTCTTTCAGAAGGGCACGCAGGTGCCCATAAAATTCAGGGTATAGGTGCAGGTTTTGTTCCGGAAACCCTTAACACGGATATTTATGACGGTATCATCACTGTTTCAAATGAGGATGCATTTGAAACAGGTAATAAAATTGCCAAAACGGAAGGAATTCTCGTCGGTATTTCAAGCGGTGCAGCAGTCTGGGCGGCGAAGCAGCTTGCCGAGCAAAAGGAATTCAAAGGCAAGAATATTATTGTTCTTCTTCCTGACACCGGTGACAGATACCTTTCAACAGCCCTGTTCTCATAAAACAATATCGTTAAGAAAGGCAGTAAAACCTGCCTTTCTTTTTTTATATAATTTATTATATATTTACACTTGACATAATCATCTTTCAGGTATATAATCATAGTTGTTCTATAGGAATTATAGTATATAGAGAGGAACACTATTATGTTTGTTTATGCAGATAACGCTGCAACAACTAAAATGAGCAAGGCGGCAATTAATGCAATGATGCCTGCTTTTGAAGAATATTACGCGAACCCATCAAGTTTGCACAGTACAGGGCAGGCTGCAGCAGAAAAGCTGTTTAATGCGCGGCAGAGCATTGCCCAAAATCTGAATGCCGAAGCAAGGGAGATTTATTTTACATCAGGCGGAAGCGAAGCGGATAATCAGGCAATTTTAACCGCCGCTATTCTTGGAAAAAGAAAAGGCAAAACACACATTGTTTCAACTGCCTTTGAGCATCACGCTGTGCTTCACACATTAAAAAAGCTTGAAAAAGAAGGCTTTGAGATAACATTACTTGATGTTCACGAAAACGGAATTTTAGCTGCCGATGAGGTACAGGATGCCATTCGTGAAAACACCTGCCTTGTTACAATTATGTTTGCCAATAATGAAATCGGTACAATCCAGCCCATTTCCGAAATCGGCACCGTCTGCAAAGAAAAGGGAGTCTTATTTCACACAGATGCAGTTCAGGCGGCAGGTCACATCAAAATTGATGTTAAAAAAATGAATATTGATATGCTTTCACTTTCGGCACATAAATTTCACGGGCCCAAAGGTGCCGGTGCACTGTACTGCAGAAAAGGAATTCTTCTGCAGAATCTGATTGAGGGCGGTGCACAGGAACGCGGAAAGCGTGCAGGCACCGAAAACCTGCCGGCAATTCTTGGCATGGCACAGGCTTTTGATGATGCCTGCAGAGATATAGATAAGAATGCCGAATATTTAACCGCTCTGAGAAACCGACTTATTGATGGATTATCAAAAATTCCTCATTCGGTTCTGAATGGTGATAAAAATAACAGGCTTCCGGGCAATGTCAATATGTGCTTTGAAGGCATAGAGGGAGAAAGTCTGCTTCTGCTGCTTGATATGAAAGGTATTCAGGCTTCAAGCGGATCAGCCTGCACCTCAGGTTCGCTTGATCCAAGCCACGTGCTTCTTGCAATCGGTCTGCCTCACGAGGTTGCACACGGATCACTTCGCCTTTCCCTTTCAGAGGAAAATACTATGGATGAGGTTGAGTATATTATCAGCACAGTTCCCGAAATTGTTGAATATTTAAGAAATATGTCTCCCGTATGGGAAGCACTTACTAAAGGAGAAATTGAACATGTTATATAGTGAAAAGGTTATGGATCACTTTCAGAATCCGCGAAACGTCGGAAAAATGGAGGACGCTGACGGTATCGGTGAGGTTGGAAATGCAGTCTGCGGCGATATAATGAAGATGTTCATCAAGGTGAAAGACAGCATCATAACAGATGTTAAGTTCAATACCTTTGGCTGTGGTTCTGCCATCGCCACATCATCAATGGCAACAGAAATGATTAAAGGCAAAAGCATAGAAGAAGCTCTTGCACTTTCCAACAAAGCAGTGGTTGAAGCACTTGACGGGCTTCCCGCTCATAAAATTCACTGCTCAGTGCTTGCAGAAGAAGCTGTTAAGGCAGCCGTTAAGGATTATTATGACAGAAATAATATTCCATATGACAAATCAAAATTCCCGGACTGCTCGCAATGCGAGCATTGCCACGGATAATTAAAACAAACAGGATTTATTCATATGACAACATTTCAGATTCAACAGGAAATTTTAAGCCTTAAAGAAAAAAATGACATATGCATTCTTGCCCATTCCTATATAGCGCATGAAATAACCGAAATTGCTGATTTTGTAGGTGATTCTTATGCACTTTCTGTTAAAGCGGCTTCTGTTCCCAACAAAACAGTTGTTATGTGCGGTGTTCGCTTTATGGCAGAAACAGTTAAAATTCTTGCACCCGAAAAAAGAGTTATTCTTTCAAACAGCAGTGCAGGCTGCCCTATGGCAGAGCAAATGGATACTGATCTGATTAAACAGCTTCAGGAAATGAATAGAGGCTTTAAAACAGTTGCCTATATCAACACTACGGCAGAGCTTAAAACAATTTGTGATGTTTGTGTTACCTCGTCATCCGCAGTAAAAATAATCAATGCAATGCCTGAACAGGATATTTTGTTTATTCCGGATATTAATCTCGGCACATATATAAGACGGCAGTGCCCCGATAAAAATATTAAGCTTGTTTCAGGCGGCTGTCCGACACACTGCAGAGCATCGCTCAAGCACGTTAAGGCAGCAAAAGCAGCTCATCCGGATGCACTTCTGCTTGTTCATCCGGAATGTCTGCCTGAGGTTTGGGAACAGGCTGATTATATCGGCTCAACAAGCGGTATTATGGAATTTGCGAAAAAAAGCAGTGCAAAGGAATTTATTATCGGCACTGAAAACAGCATTGCTCAGCATTTGCAGTTTGAATGCCCTGATAAAAAATTCTATCCGCTTTCAAAGGACCTTGTTTGTCACAATATGAAAATAACAACCTTGCCTGAAGTGCTGTTAATCTGCAAAGGTGAATTCGGCGAGGAAATTGAAATCAATGAAAAAACAAGGCTTAAAGCAAAACAATGTATTGATAAAATGATTGAATACGGAGGCTGATGCCTTATGATAAACAAGAAAGCTCTTATAGCTATGAGCGGCGGCGTTGACAGCAGCGTTGCCGCTTTATTAATGAAACAGCAGGATATAATTGCCTTGGTGTAACCATGAAGCTGTATGATAATGAGAACATCGGTATAAGCAGAGAGAAAACCTGCTGTTCGCTTGATGATATTGAAGATGCACGTGCTGTTTCATATAAGCTGAATATGCCCTATTATGTTTTTAACTTCAAAGCTGCCTTTGAAGAAAATGTAATAAGAAAATTCATTTCTGTTTACGAAAGCGGCGGAACACCCAATCCCTGTATAGACTGCAACAGGTACTTGAAATTCAATGCATTAATTAACCGGGCAAACGAACTTAAATTTGATTATGTTGTAACCGGGCACTATGCACGTATTGAATATGATAACTACAGCGGCAGGTATCTTCTAAAAAAAGGAATAGATGATACGAAGGATCAAAGCTATGTATTATATTTTCTTTCGCAGAATCAGCTTGCACATATTCTGTTGCCTCTCGGAAACTACAGAAAAGCCGAAATCAGAGCCATTGCAGAAGAAAACGGCTTTATAAATGCAGATAAAAAAGACAGTCAGGACATATGCTTTGTGCCGAATGGAGATTATGCAGGATTTATCGAAAATCACACAGGCAAAAAATATCCGAGCGGCAGATTTATAACAGAATGCGGAGAAATACTCGGCACACACAATGGTATCATCCGATACACAATGGGTCAGCGAAGGGGTCTTGGAATTTCTTATTCCGAACCGCTTTATGTTTGCGGCAAAAATATTGTTAAAAACACCATTACACTCGGAAATGTAAATTCCCTTTTTGCTAAAGATGTTATTGCAAACGATATTAACCTTATTTCCGTTCCATACATAAATAGTCCTATAAAGCTGCAGGCAAAAACAAGGTATAATATGATTGCACAGTCGTGCACTGCTGTTCAGCTTGATGATAATACAATAAAAATAACCTTTGATAAGCCGCAAAGGGCAATCACCAAAGGTCAGGCACTTGTTTTATATGATAATGATACAGTTGTAGGCGGAGGAACAATAATTTAACGGCATTAAAAAAGCTCCCATATGGGAGCTTTGATTTTTTTGATAATAAGAACAAAAATCTTATCGGAACAGATTTTCATACTGCTCATATTCTTTTTTATTATAAAAATAGTCCTCGCTCTTTCCCTCAACACCTAGATCCTTCCACCAGTCGGTTTTAAGCTTTTCAAAAAGCTTATCATAGGTTGGCTGAGCAAGTGTATTTAAATTCCAAAGACTGAAATGAAGTGCATAATTTATGTAATCCTTTTCTGTTTCATCATAAATCCCCTCTGCTTTCAGTCTGTCTCTGAGAGCAGAAAGTGCATTGTAGAAGCAATCCCACGATTTTTCTCTTGTTTTTGAAAGCGATTCTTGTGCATCTCTTCTCTGATGCACAAGAATTTTGCTTTTATCAACATATGCAATTCTTTTTGCTATTGCAATTGCAGAGAAAACAAAAAGCATATCATTACTTGTGCGCTGTTCCTGAAACAAAAGATTATTATTAAGAACAAATTCTCGGTTATAAAGCTTGTCCCATGCCCAACCTACAAACACCTTAAAAATATTATCAGTCATTGCTCTCCTGCTGAAAGGCTGATACGGCGGAAGCTCAGCATAGCGTACAACCCAGCTGACTTGCTTATAGCTGTCCGTATCCTCATAATACTGATCTGAATTAAATACAGCAAAATCCGCATTGTATTCCTCTGCACAATCATATGCTTCTTCAAGCATTTTTTTATCAAAGAAATCATCTGAATCAAGAAATAAAATATATTTCCCTTTTGCACGGTGAAGACCATTGTTTCTTGCCGCACCTGCACCACTGTTTTCCTGCTTAACCGCGATAAAACGGCTGTCTTTTTCCGCAAATTCACTTATAATCTGATATGAACTGTCTGTTGAACCATCATCAACACAAATAACCTCTATCTCCCTTAACGACTGATTCGCAACACTTTCCAGGCATTGACGCAGATATTTTTCAACATTATAAACAGGAATTATAACAGAAACCTTAATATCACTCATTTTTTACATACCCTTTTCTGTATTTGTTTATCTTTCTGTAAACCCTCTTTGCAAAACTTTTGAATTTGGACGGAAAATACATAATCATTTTTCCGACTTTATATGCATGAGAGCGTTTAATTTTATCAAGTTCTGTTTTTACCTGCTTAAAGTTATTATTAATATTTGTGCTGCCGTTATTCATAGGCAGTGCCTTTAGCTTATAATACATATTTGGCTGGTTAATAAGCAGTTTAATATTATCTCTTTCAGCAGCAGTAAACAATTCCTCATCAATTTCATCAAGCTGATATGCACGTTTCATTTCCTTACTGAAACGATTAACATAATCCAGCTTGCAGGAATTATCAATTCTGCGAAGAGTAGTAAGACAATTGTGAAAACGCTTTAATGTATAATATGACTTAAAGCGGTTCCAAGTTTCCGGATGCTCAATCAGTACATCCTTGATATGGTCATATTCTACATTAACACAGAAAACCTTCTGCATATTTTTTACAGAGGAATTGGGGTTATCACGTCTGTTCATATAATAAGGCTTATCAATAATCATAGCACGTGTTGCAAATACAAAGGTCTGAAACCAGAAACCGTTATCCTGAAATGATGCACCGGGTGTTTCATTGTGGCGTATATTCCACTTGTTCAGAAACTCTCGCTTGTAAATTCCGCTCCATGTGTTCATTATCCACCGGATAGCTTCAGGGGTTTCACTCGGATTGAAAACAACATTGTAATCCTCTTCCTTTTTTGAAAGATGATTATATGTTAAAAACATATCACCGTTTGTTGCTCTTTCAAAACGGTAAAAATCAGCCTTAACAAAATCAAGGTTATTCCCTTTTGCAATATCATAAAGATTGCCGAACATATTAACAGGCACGAAGTCATCCGGCTCAACTATTCCGATATATTCGCCCGTTGCCATTTCAAGACCGATATTCATACCAATACCGTAGCCGCCGTTTTCCTTGTCAACAATAATTATACGCTTATCCTTATCCGCATAGCTTTGAAGAATTGAAAGGCTGCCATCTGTTGAGCCATCATTAATACATATTACTTCTATATCCTCAAGTGTTTGATTGGTAATGCTTTCCATACACTCAACAAGATACTGCTCAACATTATAGGTTGGCACAATTAAAGAAACTTTTGGCATATTTTTTTCTCCTAAAACTCTTTCTCAACTGCATTGAGGGCAGCTTCAATTACCTTGTCCATATCGTAATACTGATACTTGCCCAGTCTGCCTCCGAAAATAATATTTTTCTCTTCCTCGGCAAGAACTTCATACTTTTTATAAAGTGCATTGTTTTCCTCATTATTTATAGGATAATAAGGCTCAATACCAACACTCCACTCCGACGAAAATTCCTTTGAAATAACTGTTCCCGGAACATCACTGAACTCAAAATGCTTATGCTCAATAATTCTTGTGTAGGGAACTTCACGCTCTGTATAATTCACAACAGCATTGCCCTGATAATTATCCACATCAGGCATAACCTCTGTTTCAAAGCGAACGGTTCTGTACTGAAGTGCACCAAGTTTATAATCAAAATATTCATCAATATTTCCCGTATAAACAACCTTCATACCTGAAATATCATTTTCCTTAACATAATCAGCATAAGAGGTTTCAAGCAGAACATCAATACCATCAAGCATTTTTTCAATTATCTGGTTATATCCGCCGATCGGAATACCCTGCCAGCGGTCATTAAAGTAGTTGTTATCATAGATATAACGAACAGGAAGTCGTCTGATTATAGACGCAGGAAGCTCTGTACAGCTTCTTCCCCACTGCTTTTCCGTATACCCCTTAACAAGCTTTTCATAAACATCTTTACCAATAAGGGAAAGTGCCTGCTCTTCAAGATTCTGCGGATTTTCAATATTGAACTCGGCCTTTTGCTTTTCAATAATTTCCTTAGCCTCTGCCGGAGTTTTAATTCCCCACATTTTAGAAAATGTATTCATATTGAACGGCAGGTTATACAGTTCATCTTTATAGACTGCAACAGGAGAATTTACATAGTTATTAAACTCGGCAAACTGATTGACATAATCCCATACCTTTCTGTTGCTTGTGTGAAAAATATGAGCACCATATTTGTGAACATTAATACCATTTATATTTTCACAGTAAATATTACCGCCAATATGATTTCTTTTTTCAACAATAAGGCAATTTTTACCTCTTTTCTTTGCTTCATAAGCAAATATTGAGCCGAAAAGACCGCTGCCCACTATTAAATAATCATACTTTTTTTCCATTTCTTATCCTTCCTTATCTGAAATGCAGTATTTTTTTACCAATATCATAAAGCCGGCTGCCCGGCGGAAGCATTAAGCTAAGCCTTCTTGCGAGCTTTATTTTAAATGACTTTTCTGCACGCTGCTTATAAAACATCTTATCATGATTCTCTTTTCTGAATTTAAACATAAGAAATTCCGCAAGCGTATGCTCTGAAATAAACACCATATCTTCATAATCACTCTTAAAATAACAGTATTCACTGTTTAAATGATTATTAATATCAAAATATGCAAAGCCTTCATGCTTAACCTTATCATACGCCGCCTGCATAGAGTTATTCTCGCCCTGTATCATAATACTGCGGATCAGCCCGTTATAAAGCCTGCTGTAAAAACTCTGAAGTGCTTTGTCTGAAATGCCCTTTTTCTTTATTTCATCATAAACGGCAGCATACGAAAGATACCCGCACTCCGGGTTGGATGATGCTTTACCCGTAATGCTTTCGCTGTTGTTTATTCTATAATTGATAAGCGGTGCCGTTACATATGTTATGCGTTTGGCATAATACATACATATCATTGAAAAATAGGTATCATTGGCATTTTTAAGATTCTGAAACTCAATATTATTTTCCCTTAAAAATGCTGCCTTAACAATTTTGTTCCATGGAGCACGTGCGGCAATATTAAAAATATATTCCGGATATGTTTCAACTGAAAACACCTTGTCCTGCGGAAGAAAACGCTTTTTTAATATTGTCTCGTCAACAACCCTCTGCTTCTCTCCGTCATTAAAGGTGTATGCTGCACAAAGACATATATCCGCATTTTCCTTTTCACTCTTTTTATAAAGCAATTCAAGTGCATTAAGCTCAAAATAATCATCTGCATCCCAGAAAGCAAAATACTTTCCATTTGCTTCCCTCATACCATTATTTCTTGCTGCACCGGCAAATTGATTCTGCTGGCGGATTATTCTGATACGTGAATCCGTTTTCGCAAACTCTTCAAGAATGTCAAGGCTTTTATCTGCCGAGCCGTCATCAACACATATAATTTCTATTTCCTTTAGAGTTTGATTAACAACACTATCTAAACATTCTCTTAAATATTTTTCAGAATTATAAACAGGTATAATAACAGAAACTTTAATCTTTTCCATTATTACACCTCCGTTACTTTCTAAAAATAGACCAATACAATTATATATTATAATACAACTACTGTCAACAGAATATATTATAAACCATTTCATCAAAGGTGTTTGCTTTTTAAAGTTGATATATCCTGATATTTATGTTAATATTTATGTAGCATTTTGTAAATGCAATAAAATTTATGGTGAAAGCAATGGATATTACTAAAGAATTTAAAAAAGCATTTAATACTTCAGAAGAGCCTCTTTCCGCATACTGTCCTTACAGAATTGCTCCCGTAGGTGCTCATTCGGATTATCAGCACGGGCTTATCTCGGGCTTTGCAATAAATCACGGCGTTGAAATAAAATTTCTGCCTACAAATGACGGCAGCGTTAAAATTTACAGCGGCAACTTTGAAGGAGCAACCGAATTCTCTGTTTACGAGCTTCCGCAAAGAAGCTATGAATGGGGTGATTTTGCAAAGGCTGCATTTGTGTCTTTAAAAAGAATGTTTAAAATTGATAAAGGTCTTATAGGATTTATTTACGGTGATTTGCCTGTTGGCGGACTTTCCTCATCAGCTGCTGTGCTTATATCCTATATTACCGCTATAGCAAAAATCAATAATATTAAACTGACAAAAGCTGAAGTTATTGATTTTGCACTTTATGCTGAACATGACTACCTTGAAATGAATGTCGGCAAAATGGACCAGAGCTGTGAGGTTTACTCAAAAAAGGACCATCTGCTTTTTCTTGATACGCTTGATGACAGCTATAAGCTTATTCCTACAAGCACAGATATGCCCTCATATGAATTTGCAGTTATATTCTCAGGCAAGGAAAGAAAGCTTGCAAACACCGCATTTAACTCCAGAGTTGATGAAGCCAAGGCTGCAGCATTCGCCTTGAGAGCATTTGCCGATATTCCTTACGGCAGCTTTAAGGATTCCTATATGCGCGATGTTCCCAAAGAGGTTTTTGATGAGCATAAAGACAAAATTCCTGCCGCATGGCGAAGAAGGGCAGAGCATTTTTATGGCGAGTTTTTGCGTGTTCAGCGCGGTGCAAAAGCATGGGAAAACGGAAATATAGAAGAATTCGGAAAAATAATGTTTGAATCCGGCTATAGCTCAATTTATAATTGGGAAACAGGTTCCCCCGAGCTTAAAACACTTTATGAAATAATGCTTAAATGCGATGGTGTTTACGGTGGACGCTTCAGCGGAGCAGGCTTTAACGGTTCCTCAATTGCACTTATCAATCCATCAAAAAAGGAACAGATTTCACAATTTCTCAGAGAAGAATATTTAAAGGTATATCCGCAATATGAAAAAGAATTCTCAATTCATTTCTGCAAAACGGCAGACGGTGTTGAATTATAGAATTTTGTATTATAAAAGGAGAGCATTGGCTCTCCTTTTTATTTTTATATTGCTTCCCATAAAAAGAGGGCGAACGATGTTCGCCCTCTGCAATAAATCATTCTTCCCATTTCATAATTGTTTTTCCAAAGGCCTTCCGGGTATCTTTCTCAAACGCAGCTTTTATATCTGCAACGTTACGAACCGTATTTACCGAGCTGATAATGTTTCCCAGATAATCTATGATTTCCGGATGCTTATCATACATTTCAACAGTTTTTTGAAAGTCCTTAACACCGCTTCTTGAAGAGCCGAAAAAGCGAAGCCCTTTTTCAAGAATCATTCTTGTGTTTACGGGAACAGGATATTCCGAAACACCTAAAATGGAAACCGTTGCTTCCGGCAAAACAGTTGCAATAATCTGTTCAATCGCAACAGGACTGCCATTCCCTCCGACACATTCAAAAGCATGATCAACCCAGAAACCTTCAGGAATATCATTCACAAGAAAAACACCGTCTGCAAAAGTAAAATCAGAAAGCTTTTCGTATGAGGTTCCGAAAATATAAACCTCTGCTTCGGGAAACATTTTCTTTATAAACAATGACGTTATATAACCTAAATTACCATCACCCCAAACACCGATTCGACGGCGGCAGGAATGGGCGATTTTATCAAAGCGTGAAATAGCATGAACGGAAACCGAAACAATTTCCGTAAATGCCGCAACATTCATATTCATATTTTTTGGCAGAAGCACAAGCCTTTTCGGAGAAATACTTACATATTCCTGCAGAAATCCATCCATTGTGGAGCCGCAGAATTTTGATGAACGAAGATAATTTTCCGCTATAAATTCATTTCCTTCAACCGCCATATTCGGCACCATAACAACTTTATCACCTGTTTTAAATGTTTCGGTGGGGTCAAAAACAACCTCTCCCACGCCCTCGTGAATAAGTGCCATCGGCAGCTTCTCTGCCATAACCTTCGGATCTCTTGTTCCGAGATAATACCGCATATCCGCATTACAGATAGAAAGATGGGTAGGACGTACAACAGCATTTTCACCGAAAAGCTCAATATCTTCAAAAGCTATTTCAAAACGTCTTGTTGCCGCAAGGCGATAAACTGTATTTATCATTCTTCATCCTCCAGCAAGGATTTTGCAATTTTCAAATCATATGGATAGGTAATTTTAATATTAAAGGTTTCGCCCGCAACAAGTGCAACCTTTTCACCCTTAAGCACAAGGATTTTTGCTGCATCCGTTAAAATATTTTTTTCTTCTTCCGTTAAAGAATTGTATACTTCTTTCAGCTTCATTGCCTTAAAAGACTGCGGTGTCTGACCCTGATACATAATGCTTCGGTCGGGAATATCACTTATTTCTTTACCGTTTGCAGCTTCAACAATAGTATCCGTTGCAGGAATAACGGTATCACAGGCACCGAATTTTCTACACACCGAAATATTTTCCTCTATGATTCTGTGGGTAACAAACGGTCTTACAGAATCGTGCGTAACAATAATGGTATCTTTATCAAGATTACCCTCAGCTTCAATGTAATCAACCGCATTCATTATTGTTTCATTTCTTGTACTGCCGCCCTCAATAACTACAACCTTCTTCAAAGCAGGAGAAATATATTTTTTAATAAGATTTTTTGTATGCTCAACCCACTGTTCAGGGCATAAAACTATTACCTTCTCAAATTCAGGGCAGGTAAAAAATTTTTCAATTGTGTAAATAATAATAGGTTTGTTCTTAACAGTTAAATACTGCTTAGGCTTTTCGCCCCCCATACGTGAACCGACTCCGCCGGCAAGAATTACTCCGTAAACCATAATAAATTCCTTTCAAAATTATTTATACTGCATTATTACATGAATTTACACTTTTTTGCAGACTTTATTTTAATTTTTTATACATTTCACAAATATTTTCTTTTGTGAGTGCAACCGGATTTCTTTTCATCAGCATAGACATACTCTTTTCGGCAAGCTCCCTTATCTGCTCATCGGTTGTGCAGCCTATTTCGGAAAGCCTCAACTTCATTCCCATTCTCTTTTTCATTGCAGATATTTCATCTGCCATTGCATAAGGTGAAGCAAAACCGCATTCCCTTGCAAATGCTGTTATCCTGCCGTCACCGTCGGCATTGTCTGCATTGAATTTTATAAAATAATCAAGCGTGAATGCACAAGCCTCGCCGTGGGGTACACCATAAATATTTGTAAGCGGAAACGAACAGGCATGGCTTCCTGTTGTTCTCGGATGACTGAAAGCAACACCTGCAACTATACTTGCCTCTGCCATTTTTTCACGTGCCTCTAAATTATTCGGCTCTTTATAAGCCTTTTCAAGCCATTCAAATACAAGACGTGCACTGTAAATCGAACATGCTGTGCAAATCGGCTGGTTGAGTGTACTCCAATAGCTTTCAACTGCGTGGCTTAAAACATCAAGACCTGTTGAAGCAGTAACCTGAGGCGGAACAGTTAATGTAAGCTCGGGATCAATAACTGCAATTTCAGGATACATTGCAGGATCATTCATAGGATTTTTCAAATTTTTTTCTACATCTGTTAAAACAGAAATATTTGTAACCTCCGAAGCAGTACCGCTTGTTGTTGAAAATGCAATCATAGGTATTGCTTCTTCAGCAGAAATTGGTTTTCCTTCACTGTGATACGAACGGATAACATCATCACCCTTTGCAATTGCACATGCAGCCTTACAGCAATCCATCGGTGAACCGCCTCCGAGCGCAACTGCAAAATCAGCGCCGATTTTACGCATAAGTGCAACACATTCATCAACATTATCCGTTGTTGGATTAGAGCGTATATTACTGAAAACAGTCTTTATTGTGCCGCAGGAATTCTTAACAAATTCATCTGCGGTTCCATTTTTTACAAAACTTCCGCCGCAGACAAGTACACCGCACCTGCCGCCTATTTCATCAATATACTCTTTAATATTATGTCTTTTTCCCGTTCCGAAAACAAGCTTAACAGGCAGATTAAATTCCCAGTTCATACTTATACTCCTTACGAAAGTATTATTTATCTTATATTTTAACACTAATCATCATTATCTTCAAGTTGCAAAAATATTTATAATATTATATAATGCCAATTGCTGTTTTACAACATATATTATATCAGCATTTTTATTATTAACAAAAAATAATCGGGAGTAACTATGAAGCTATCATTTAAACACACTCAAATTGCCTGCTACCTCGGATATGTTTCGCAGGCAATTGCCGCTACCTTTCTTCCCCTGCTTTTTGTAAGACTCGGCAGTGAATTCGGATTTTCAATTTCAAAACTTACCGTACTTATAACAATTACCTTCTGCACGGAAATTTTTATAGATGCAGTCTGTCCGTTTTTAACAAATATAATCGGCTACAGAAAATCAATGGTTTTTGCCAACATCTGCTCCGTTGCAGGAACGGCAGGTCTTGCTGTTTTTCCGTATATATTCAGCAATCCTTATACAGGCTTTGTTATCTGTGCTGTTTTTTATGCAATAGGCGGAGGATTTGACGAGGTGCTTGTTTCACCGATTGTTGAAGCCTGCCCCACAAAGAATAAAGCTCGCGCAATGGCACTGCTGCATTCTTTTTTCTGCTGGGGATGTGCAGCAGTTGTTCTATTCTCAACACTTTTCTTCCGTTTTGCAGGAATACAGAATTGGCGTATTCTTGCCGTTGCTTGGGCTCTTATTCCCTTCGTCAACACATTTTTATTTATGTTTGTTCCAATCAGAACTCTTGAAGAGGAAAAGGGAAAAGGCAGATTCGGAAATATGATAAAAAATCCTACCTTCTGGCTTATGTGCATTGTTATGATTTGTGCAGGTGCCAGTGAGCTTGCAATGAGCCAATGGGCATCTGCGTTTGCAGAAACAGGGCTTGGTGTTTCAAAAACAATCGGTGATTTGCTCGGTCCGTGCGCTTTTGCAGTATTAATGGGTTTATCAAGAGTTGTTTTTTCCAGAATTGATGACAAAACAGATATTTCCAAAATACTGATATGCGGTGCTGTTTTATGTATAGGTGCATATCTTATGGCTTCACTTTCAGGCAATGCCGTGGTATCCCTTATCGGCTGCTGTCTGTGCGGAATAGCGGTTGCGCCTATGTGGCCCGGTGCATTTTCAATGGCATCACAGAAAATCCCCAACGCTTCAACAGCTATGTTTGCCGCCTTTGCTCTTGCAGGTGATATGGGCTGTACGGCAGGCCCATCAATAGTAGGCTTTGTTTCAGGTGCAGGTGATAATAATATAAGCAGAGGCTTGCTTTGCTCAGTTGCCTTCCCCGCTTTAATGATTGTAAGCCTGATTATTATGAATCTGCATACCAAAAGGAAAAATAAATAATGAAAAGCAGGCTGAATGCCTGTATGTTTTTCTTTATTTGACACATTATACAAAAATCATCATTCACTTTTGTTAAAAACAGCTAATTGATATATTTTCCTAATTGATATATTATATTTTGTATTGAATTACATTAAATAATTTGCTATATTAAAATTATTATTAGTTATAAATATTAACGGAAAGCGGTGATTTTTTGACAGAGCAGGAAATTCTCAGCGAAGAGTACGCAGAGCTTGATAAGCTTGCCTATACAAAAAAACGTTACCTTTCTCCTAAGGAGATTATTGCATATGTTCTTGTTAACTTCGGTCAGAAAAATCTGAGTCAGTTTATTAATGCATATAAGGAATTCTTTATGATTCAGTTCCTTAAACTGAACACAACGGCATATGCATACATAAATTTGTTTGCTTCTGTTTATGATGCACTTGACGACACGATTTCAGGCCTTATTATAGACAGAACCAGAACCCGTTGGGGCAGAATAAGACCATTCTTTATTATTCCGCTTCCTCTGTGGGTTGTGGGCGGTGTAATGATGTTTACCGCTCCGAACATCTCATCAACAACCAAGATAATCTGGGCACTTGTTGCTATTATTATTTATGGTCTCGGAATGAGCTACTTCGGTGCGTGGGGACTTATGATTTACAATATCACCCCTAACAATGATGAGAGAAACAATCTTATAACAACAAGTAAGTTTTTTGAGCTTTTCGGAACGTGGCTTCCGTCACTTGTACCTGTGCTTGTTCAGTTTTTGCCTAAACTGAATTCAAACATTACAATGAAAGGTGTTTACACAGGCTTTGCTTACTTTATGATAATTCTTGCGGCAGTATTCTCAATTTACGGTTTCTTCAATATGCGTGAGCGTGTTCCGCTTCAGTCACGCGAAGAAATGAATGAAACTTCCGTGCTTGAATCCATAAAGCAGATATTCACCAACCGCCCGCTTTTTGCAATTATCTTTGCAGATTTCTTTAACAACTTCAAAGCAGTCGGCGGCTCATCGGAACAGTATTTCTGGCTTAATAACACAGGAAACCTTGCTAACCAGACAGTCTGCGGTCTCTTCACCGGTATTCCGAACTACCTTATGGTACCTCTTGCCGCAAAAATGATTAAAAAATTCGGTGCAAGAACAACGGCTATAATCGCGGGTGTATTCGGCGGTGTTGCTTATACATTGCTTTTTATTATCGGTTATCACCCATTCGGTCAGACCTTTAATGATAATTACATATTGAACCTTATCTGGGTTGTTTTCGGTCTTACAATCTGCGGACTTCCGAACAAGCTTATCAACGTTGTTGGTCCTGTACTCTGTGCAGAAACCTTTGATTATATGGAATGGAAGCATGGTTTAAGAAACGAAGCACTTGTTACAACCGTGCAGGGCTATTTCGGAAAGCTTGCAGCTTCTGTTACCGGATGGCTTTCAGGTATGGTTCTCACATGGATTAACTATATCCCGCTTACAGACTCACTCGGAAATGCGGTTCCGCAGACGGATCCTAAAATGCTGAACGGCATCTGGGCAATATTCTGTATTCTTCCCGCACTTGCAAGAGGACTTTACGGATTGGCATTCTTCCTGTATCCGATCCACGGCAATCTTAAAAACCAAATGATTGCCGAGCTTGCAGATATTCGTGCAGACCGCCTTGCAGAGCAGGAAGCCGCACAAAAGGCAAGACTTGAATAGAACACTGAAGAATAAAATTAAGTATAGAAAAAAGACTTCCCCTTGGAAGTCTTTTTGTTTTAACTATTTTTTTGCCTCTAATCTGTAAATCGGCATACCCATATCCGAAAAGCGTTTTTCGTATTCGGTAACAATATTACCCTCAAAATCACTGTTGTGCAAATCAAGACTTACATTACAGAGTTTAAAACCGAATTGCGAAAAGCTTTCAATTGAAAATTCAAAGAAATGCATATTATCTGTTTTCTGATAAATAACAGCTTCATCACTCATCAGCCTTTCATAAATAGCTAAAAAACGTGTGTGCGTCAAACGGTGCTTTGCATATTTAGCCTTAGGAAACGGACAACTGAAATTCAGATTAATTTCACTCACCGAGCCTTTCGGAAAATAGCTCGGAAGATATTCTGCACTGCATTTCATAAATTTTATATTTTTAAGTTTTTCTTCCGCCGCTTTTTCACAGGCGGTTACAATAACATTTGCTGCCTTTTCAACCGCAATCACATTAACATCCGGATGCTGTTTTGCATATGTGCAGGCAAATGTACCTTTGCCGCAGCCGATTTCGAGCATAATTTTGTTTGTATTTCCGAAAATCTCTTCAAAATTAAACAACTTGATTTCCTTTTCCGCATTTTCGTGGTTCAAATCTTCATTCGTGCATTCAAGCAGATAATTACTGCAATCATCAAGCCTTGTTTCAAGATTCTTTTTTCTTCTCATTCTCATAAAATCACCAAAGGTATTATATATTAAACCTTGTTTTTAATCAATACTTGAATTTTTCGCCGTTATAACTTAAACTGATAATATAACCTACAGGAGGCGGACTATGACCCAGAAAGAAAGAATGGATGCAGGATTACTGTATCTTTGCGAGGAAGAGGATATTATGGAAGTACAGTTCAAACACCTTGAAAAACTGTATGACTTTAATGAAACACGCCCCTGCCAGCTTGAACACAGAAACAGGCTGCTTAAAGAGATGTTTGCCGAAATCGGTGAGGACTGTTATATTGAACCGCCGTTTCGTGCCAATTGGGGCGGTGCACACGTTCACTTCGGAGATCATGTATACGCAAACTTTAATTTAACGCTTGTTGATGACGGTCATATTTATGTCGGAAACGATGTTATGTTTGCACCCAATGTTATCGTTGCAACGGCCGGACATCCTATCTGTCCTGAGCTTCGCGAAATGGCTTATCAGTTCAATGCAGATGTTCACATCGGCAATAATGTATGGATTGGAGCAGGCTCAATCATTCTGCCCGGTGTAACAATAGGGGATAACACGGTTATAGGAGCAGGAAGTGTTGTAACAAAGGATATTCCTGCAAATGTTGTTGCAGTAGGCAATCCCTGCCGTGTGCAACGAGAAATAAATAAAAGAGATTATGATTTTTATTTTAAGAACAGAAAAATAGATATTGAAATCAAATAAATCTGCATTTATTATTAAAAAACACCGCTCATACGAGCGGTGTTTATTTGTTTATTTATGCATTCATTGCATTATCAAGCTCAGCCTGATATTCTTTTTCTTTTTCTTCTCTGAACTTCTTAAGCTTGGCTTCCTGACCCTTTTCGTCAAATTTGTAGAAGAACATAGGAATTGCCTGACAAATAAGACCTATTGCGCCCAAACCTGTAAGCATAAAGAAGATTACATTAAGAACGGTTGTATAATTTGTACCATCTATAACACTTGCCTGAGTCGTTGATGTGATAAGCGGAATCGTGTAATCCTGAGAAATCTGCGCCATCTTTGTTGCTTCATATCCAACAAAGTTAACTATGTTAAGCATTACAACATTGAATACTGCGATTGATACCTTGTTAACAAGACTTCTGAATGAGAATACTGTGCCTTCAAGTCTTTCCTTTGATCTCATTTCAATATCATCAACTGTATCTGAGAACATTGCAATAAGAAGAACAAGGCTCATACCAACAGGGAAGTTCGTAAAGAAGCGAAGCACGGTATATGTAATAGCACCGGCTACCGTGTTATAAGGAATAATCCATACGCCTATTACAAATGTGAGAATATCTGCCGCAGCACCGATAAAGCTCATCCATATCCACAATGTTTTCTTATCCATCTTTTTAAGAAGCGGAGGAATAAGCACCATTGAAAGCATATATGAAATACCGCTTCCGATCTGAAGCAAAGGAGTTAAAAGACCCTCATTGGTTAAAGAAATTTCAAGACCGGTTTTAGCCTGAATCCAACCACAGAGCTGATCCATAGGAATAACACCGATGCAGTTCCACTTTGCAAAATACGGAAGGAAGATTGCACCTAAGTTAACAATAGCGGTAAAGAAGGCACAAATGGTAAGCACTCTCATTTTACCATCTGAAAATACAATTTTAAGACCTTTGAAATAATTTGTCTTTTTCGGAGGAATATAAACCTTTTCCTTGATTCCGAAATAAGAAATTACAATCGGAACACCTGCCATAACGGAGAAAATTACCGCACTCCAGAAATAGCCCTGCTTTTCATTTGCATTTCCTGTACCCCACAGACCTGCAATTGTAAAGAAAAGAATAGACGGAAGAATTGTTCCGATAGAGCCAACTGTGTTTGAAACCGAAACAGCCTTAACTCTTGTTTTATCCTCAGGAAATACAAGTGTATTAAGTCCCTGATAAGGAATATCAAGTGCTGTATAGAATGTGTAATAAACTATGTATGCAATAATTACATATATAAAGTTCCCCTTCTGCCCGAAATTTACCGGAAAGAAAAGAAGTGCGGTTGCAAGACATGCCGGCAGAACCATCCATAATATGTAAGGTCTGCATTTACCTCTTTTTGTTCTTGTTTTATCAACAATCATACCCATCATAGGGTCATTTACTGCATCCCAGATTTTTGTTGCCGAAAGCACAATGGATGTCATTGCAAGCGTTAATCCGAGTACGTCTGTTAAATACAGATTCAATGCCGTATTAATAAGAGTCTGAATTGTAAGCAAACCAAACGGCAGTAAAGAAAATGCAATGATTTCTTTTGTTGTTGAATTTTTTAAATCAATTCTTTTTTTGGTCATTAATGTTTTCTCCTGTCTTTATAATTACTGCATTCTGTTTACCCCGTTAAACAACAATTTGTTATTATGTACAAAATAATTCAAAGCAGTTACCTTTTAATTATAACATTTTATAGCAAACTCGTCAACAAAGCATTATCTATTTATTATCTTTTTCAAAATAATTTATATAGTCAAGGCTTGACCTCATTGAAATCACTTCATTCTCTCCTATAATAACATGGTCAACAAGATTAATACTCAATGAATTAAGCATATTTCTTAAATTAAGAGTAAAATTAATATCCTCCATAGAAGGTTGTGCTTTTCCATGCGGATGATTATGTGCAATCACAACCGCAGATGAATTGAAGGAAAGTACAAGCTCAATAATTTTTCTGATGGATATTTCCATAGCATTAACCGTTCCCTCCGCAACAAAACGGCAATTAATAATTCCGTTTGAATTGTCAAGGCACATAACTGCAAGCCGTTCATTTTCTTTTTCAAGCATATACATCTCTTTAAAGCACTTTACGGCATCATCACAGCTTTTAATAACAGTATAGTTTTCAACTCTGTTTTCTATAAGCCTGTGGGACACATCATCAAACAGCTTTATAAGAGCAGCTGTTTTCGGACCGACGCCCTTTGTCTGAATCAGCTGATCAGGCGAAGCTGAAAAAACTTTTTCAAGTGAACCGAAATCTTTAAGAAGCGCTTTTGCAATTGGTTTAACATCCTTTCTGTCAATAACATAAAACAAAACCATTTCAAGCAACTGATAATCCTCATATGCATCACGCCCTCTTTTCAGATAAGATGCTGTCATTCTGCCTCTATGCCCCGTATTATCACTCATTTTTCTGACCATTCCCTTTACTTCTTTTCCTTATTACTAACCCGCACGCCGTTAATACTGAGCCTGCAATAATACATAATCCCGATACTGCAAGCATTATTTTTGCCGATACTGAAAAGCTGCTTTTTCGCTTTGATTTCACAACAATTTCCGCTTCGCTGTTTTGTAACTCTGCTTCAAAGTAATGCTCTGTTTGTTTATCTTCTTCCGCTTCGCCGTTATAAGTAAATTTCTGACTGCTTTCGGTTTTATATGAATTGCGTTCTGTCTTTGTACTGCTTACCTCTCCGGAATACCTGAATTTAGTTTCAGCCTGCGTTGTTGCAGCAGAAGTCCTTTCGTCATTGGTTCCGGTAACATTACTGCTTCCGGTAGTTTCTTCTTCCTGATAATTCAGCTCTATACCTCTGCATATATCATAGCTCTGCCCGTTAATATTCAGAGAAAAGCTGATTATATTATTACATGTCCTGTCACTTTTGTTCAAAAACTCAAGTCCGATATAAATTTCCTGCCCCTGCTCTGTGGGTATTCCGAAGTTAACTTCAACAGCAAATGCTTTTTTAATACTGTTTTCAGCATTAAAAAAGCCGTTCTTATCAACAAAAAAATGATATTCACGGCTGCTATTTACAATATTAAAGTTTACATAAACATCGTCAAAAAGGCTGTTTGTAAAATCTTCAGTATAACTGATATGCAAATAGAAACATTTATTTTCAATATCAGAATAGTGGCTGTAGACTCCCGTATATTTGCCGATGCTCTGCTGCGGGTTATTTACAAAATTATTATCATTATCATACCAGGTTTTAGGTTCTTCAACAAATGCTGTGTCCAAAGCAAACGAACAAAACGGCATACAAACAGATAATAAGAAAGTAAGTAAAAAACAAACTGTTTTGTTAATAGCATTCTCACCAACTTTAATATAATTAGTTTTTTGCCATTTTATAATATCACCGCTCTTTGTTTAAAGTAAATAAAAACATTCAACTGTAAAAAAGTTGCAAAAAATTCGTCATTTTTGTGTAATAATACACAATATTATAGAAATTTCGATAAAAAATACATTCATAATTTTCATATTAACCTCTTTTAATTATCATATATAGGTGTTATAATGACTAAAGCATTATTTATAAGAGAGGATTATATGATGTTTATTTTATTAGGAAGTATTGCTGCTTTAATTATAAGCGCAATTCAAATTTTTGCTTTTTGTGAAAACAGAAGCTTTGGTAAATGCCTGCATTTTACCATAAGAAATATTTTTGTAATTAATTTGGTTTCACTTGCATTACTCAAATATGTTTTTAAATATCAACATTTTCTTGTTACCAATGCATATAAAACTGCTTCATTCGTAAAATTCTTCTTCCTGTCTGTTTTAGTGGGAATTGTATTTTTGTTTATTTCTGCAATTGTTAATAACTTCATTGCATTTGAAAACGAAACACCTAAAAAAAGCGGCGGCGCAAGATTTATGAAAATTCTTTCTGCAATATTTGTTGCACTTGGCTCTGCCTGCTATTTCGGTACAATATGGGGCAAGGGTGCATTCGGTGATGTTACTGCAGACCAGCTGCTTATTAACTTAACCTCACCAACCGAGGGTATGGACCCCAATGTATACCTTGAAGGCTTTGAGGGGCCTGTTTTCCAAACTATGCTCGTAACAGCTCTTTTCTGTATTTTTGCTTTCAGCAACTTTAAAATTGTTTACAATAAAAACAGAAGAGCATCCACAATATTCAATGACCTGGCACACAGAATAATCAGTCTTCTGCTTGCTGTTGCTTTTCTTGCAGGCGGCATCGTTTACGGTGTTGAGAAATTCCAGCTTGTTCAGTTATATAATGCCTACATATTGGAATCCAACATCATTGATGATAATTATGTTGATCCAAGAACAACTAAAATGACGTTCCCCGAAAAGAAACGAAATCTTATTCATATATATCTTGAATCACTTGAAAACAGCTTTTTATCAAAAGACCTCGGAGGATATATTGATGAAAATCTTATGCCCGAGCTCACAGAGCTTTCCTATGAAGGCATAACCTTCTCCGATAATGAAAACAAATTCGGAGGTCCTCTTCAGGCAACAGGCACACAGTGGAGTGTAGCCTCTATGGTTAATATGACCACCGGTCTGCCGATGAAAGTTCCTGCAGAGCCTAACGCATACGGTTCAAAGGATAATTTTTTGCCGGGTGCATGGACAATGGGTGATATTCTCAAAGAGCAGGGCTATGAACAAACAGTTATGTTCGGTGCAGATGCAAACTTCGGCGGCTTAACATACTATTATGAGTCACACGGAAACTATAAAATTATGGATCACCGATTTGCAAAGAAAAACGGTCTTGTTCCTGAAGACTACAAGGTTTGGTGGGGTTATGAGGATGATAAGCTCTATGAATTTGCCAAAGATGAGCTCACACGTCTTTATGAAACGGGAAAACCATTTAATTTCACAATGGAAACTGCGGATACACACCGCCCCGGCGGCTATCTCAGCGATAAGGCTCCCCAACCTCATAAGGATCATTATGCAAATGCTATTTCATACAGCACAGCTGAAACCGTTAAATTTGTTCGCTGGATTCAAGAACAGCCGTTTTATGAAAATACAACAATCATTCTGATTGGCGATCATCTTAGCATGGATACAGATTTCTTCATTAATTATAATTTTGACGACAGCTATCTTCGAACACAGTACAATCTGATTATTAACCCCGATCCGAGTGTAGCGAACATTTCCGGTTCACGCCTTGTTAACCGTCAGTATGCAAACTTCGATATGTTCCCTACAATTCTTGCAAGCATCGGCGTTGATATTAAGGGTGAAAGACTCGGAATCGGCACAAATCTTTTCTCAGGAAAGAAAACAATTTTTGAGGAATACGGTGTTGATGCAACAAACAGAGAGCTTGAAAAGAAGAGCGATATTTATAACAACACAATTCTTGTTGACCCGAACAATCCTTTGCCGGATACAACAACAGAAAATCAATAATAATGAAACAAGACCTGATGATTTATAGTCATCAGGTCTTTATTTTTGTTATGATTCTATCTTTTCAAAAGCAGATGCAGGGTGATTGCAAAGCGGGCATATAAAATCCTCCGGCAGCTCGTCACCCTCATATTCATAGCCGCACACTTTGCAGCGCCACACTGTTTTTTTATTTTTCTTTTCCTGTGGCTTCGGCTTTATATTACTGTGGTAATACGCATATGTGGCAGATGCCGCATCCGAAATAATCTCAGCATCCGTAACCTCTGCAACAAACATTGTGTGCGTTCCAAGATCAATATCCTGCACAACCTTGGCACTGATATATGAATTAACCCCGTCTGTAATATACATAACTCCGTTTTCTGCACGCTTTGCCGCTTGATAGCCATCAAACTTATTTGCCGATGACCCGCTTTGAAAGCCGAAATGCTTAAATAATTCAAACTCTGCTTTCTCTGATATAACCGAAAGGTTAAAAACACCGGTGTTTTTAATCATACCGTATGTTTTGGATTTTTTGTTTATCGTCACCGCAATCTGCAAGGGCGTGTCTGTAACCTGCCCCGCAGTGTTGATAATGCAGCCGTTATCAAAATCATTTTCCCTTGCAGTGATAATAAAAAGTCCGTAAGAAAGCTTAAACATTGCATTGCTGTTTATAAAAATCACCCTTTCAATAATATATTTTTATTTTTACACGAAAGAATGAATATAAACAAAAAAGAGCGGATTTTATATCCGCCCTCCATTATTATAATTCTGCAATTACCTCAATCTCGCAAAGAACTGCCTTGGGCAAATCCTTAACTGCTACACAGCTTCTTGCCGGTTTTGATGTAAAATATCTGCCGTAAACCTCATTAAATGCGGCAAAATCATTTATATCTGCAAGAAAGCATACCGTTTTAACCGCTTTATCAAGGCTTGTACCTGCTGCTTCACATACCGCCTTAAGATTTTCACAAACCTGTTTGGTCTGCTCCTCAATCGTTTTTGCCTCAACATTTCCTGTTGCTGGGTTAATGGCAATCTGACCGCTTGTAAAAAGAAGCCCGTTTGCCTTAACCGCCTGACTGTATGGACCTATTGCACCGGGTGCATTTGAAGTTGATACATATTCCATAATATTACTCCTTTAATATTAATCGCAAACCTCAAAGCCTGCTGCTTTAAGTGCCTGCTTTATTGATACAATATGTGTATAATCCCTTGTTTCCACACCTATGCGAAGATAACAATCGGTTATATTCATATCAAGATCAGTGCTGTCATAGCTGACGCTGGTTACATTTGCACCTGTTCCCGCTATAATGTTTGAAACATCTGAAAGCTGACCGGGCTTATCCGAAAGTGCAATTGTTATATTTGCCTTTCTGCCGCTCATTTTCAAACCACGCTCAATAACTCTTGAAAGGATTGTTACATCAATGTTTCCGCCCGAAACAAGGCAGCAAACATTTTTTCCCTCTATATCCGGAATCTTTCCTGCAAGCACTGCCGCAACGGGAACGGCACCTGCACCCTCTGAAATGAGCTTCTGCTGCTCCAAAAGAGTTAATATTGCAAGTGCAATTTCATCGTCCGTAACCGTGAAAATGCCGTCTACATACTGCTTTACAAGCTCATATGTTAAATCACCGGGTGTTTTAACTGCAATACCGTCTGCAATCGTCTGCACCTTCGACAGCGTTTCAATCTCACCGTCAATAATTGACTTTTCCATACTTGGAGCACCCGCTGCCTGAACACCGTAAACCTTGCAGTTCGGATTAATCTGCTTGATTGTATAGGCAACACCCGCAATAAGTCCGCCGCCGCCGATGGGCACAACAACTGCATCTGCATCTGGAAGCTGTTCAAGAATTTCAAGTCCTATTGTTCCCTGACCCGCAATAACATCAGGGTCATTAAACGGATGAATAAAACAATAACCGTTTTTATCCCTGAGCTCAATTGCCTTGTTGTATGCATCATCATAAACACCCTTAACAAGGCACACATCTGCACCGAACCGTTTTGTTGCCTCAACCTTGGAAATAGGTGCACCATCGGGCAGACAGATAAGACTTTTTATACCGCTTTTTGTTGCCGCAAGTGCAACACCCTGCGCGTGATTTCCTGCTGAGCAGGCAATCACACCTTTTGCCTTTTCCTCATCACTGAGCTGGCTGATTTTAAAATAAGAGCCTCTTATTTTAAATGAGCCCGTAACCTGTAAATTTTCTGTTTTAAGATAAATATTTGTACCCTTTCTGATATTCGGGGCAAGTATCATATCTGTTTCACGTATAATTTCCTTCAGCACATGTGAAGCTTTATAGATCTTATCAATAGTAAGCATTTTTTCGCCTTCTTGTATATTTTTCAGTTATTTTAATACTATTATGCAAATTTGTCAATCGGCATCTAAATATATAAGGGGCATTGACTTTGAATTTGATATGATATAAAATTATATTAATAAAATTTTATCTTCCGAGGGGGATTATTTTGAAAAACTTAAAAAGAATAACAGCCATTATCTTTTCAGTTTTAATGATAATGGCGGCATTTGCAGGCTGTGCAAAAAATGAGCAGGCAGCAAAGATTACCAAAAACACAATGATTATTGCCTATACCGAGGAAAACGCACCGTTTATTTACACAGATGAAAACGGCACGCTTACAGGCTTTGATGTTGAACTGATTAAAAATACTTTTAAATCCTTCAAGGGCGATTATAAAGATTACGCTTTTGTTAAGGTTGATGAAAATTATGTTCTTAACGAAGATATCTGCTATACAGATGAAAACGGCAATGAATTTTCGGCAATCCTTATGTGCGGCGGCACACAGAAGAATGTGGGCACTGTTAATGAGGATGTTAACTGGAGCGTTAATATCATTGAAAACAATATCATTACCGTTGTGCCTGCAAACAGTGAAATCAAAAATTATAATGACCTTAAAGGTGCAAAGGTTGGCGTTGTTGCAGGAATTGCCCTTGATGCACTCAATAAAAACACAACCATCAAAAACAACCTTGCAGCCGTTACGGAATATGCATCTGCAGAAGAAGCTATGGCAGCATTCGGAAATGATGCGGATGCAGTTGTTATTGAAGATTTTGATTTTTATAATTACAACGATAACAGCAATTACACTGTGCTGAATGGTGCACTGGATACGGTTGAATATGCATTCAGATTTGCACCGTCAAAGGATTATTCCTACGGCTTTAACGAAGCTGTAAGAGAAATGCAGAGTGCCGATTACGGTGACGGAGATACACTTACACCGCTTATTGAAAAATATTTCGGCTACGCAGATGCCTGCGTATTCAGCTATGAAACAGACGGCGATAAATAATTTTATTACATAAAAACAACCCTCGGAAAATTCCGAGGGTTTATTTTTGCTTTATTTTAAAATGTTAAAGCACCTGTTGTTGCATCTATTTTTTCAGTTGAAAACAGGGATTTTTTTGCATAATGCGTTCCTGTAACTCTGTACTGATAGCCTGCTTCTACTGCAATAGATTTGCTGAGTGTATATCTTGTACTGTCAGAATAAAGGCTTGTATAAGTTTTATAGGTTGACCATGAGGTTGCAGACGCTTTTTTCCTTTGAACAACCACCTCTGTGAAGCCTACCTTGGATACCTCTGATGTTCCGTATGTATAGCCTGATATAACAAGATTGCTTCCGCTTTTACCAATTGCAAGCATTTTGCTCGTTATCAATCCTGTTGCTCTTGTCTGCATATATTCTGCTTCAAGGTGCTCAAGTGCTTCAAATTCCGCCTGCGTGAAATAAGCGTCATCCTCGGTGCTTTCCGCCGCAAAAGCTGAAAACGGTATCATACAGCTGAAAAGCATCAATACCGCTAAAAATAATGATATATATTTTTTCATTTAGTTCTCCTCTTATTTAATTGTTTCTGCAAATTCTATTGCTGTATCTAAATCACATTCCAACATAATATTATATTCTGTCAGATTATCTTTATATTCAATGGTGCAACTGTTTTTTCTCTCAAATATCAAAACATCCATCCCATTAATATTAAGCATCTGACCTGATAAAACATTCATTTCAGTTTTATCACCAACAAGTACAATATCTTCACTAAACTGTAATATTGTAATACAACCAAAATTGTTCTTATATTCAAAACTAACAATAGCCTCATTTAACGCTAACGTAGTATTATATTCACATTGATTAATTGTGCAGTTATCTGTTATAAGTTCTTCAGGCAGGGTAACAGGTGAAATGCCGTTATCCGCAAGCTGCTTTGCCAGCTCTGTATCCGTTAATGCATACCCATCTGCCGTAGTATTTACAAGCTCAAAATTCGTATCAATCTCAGCATTTCCGCTTATAAGCATTGCAATTTCATGCGGAATATCAAGGTGAAAAACATTTGCTGAAACTGTTATGGTTGAAAAGCAAAGCACTGCAGCCACAGCAGCAATAAGAGCTGCCTTTACGGGCTTTTTAACGCTTCTTATCTTCAGTTCGGGACGGTGGTTCCTGTTACTGATAACTAACAAATCAAAGCACAAATCAATATATTCTTCGTCAATAGAAGCATTATTTTCAGATGTTTTTTGCCTAATAAGATTTTTTATTTCATCTTCAGATAAATCAGTGCTGCCTGAGTTAATCATTTTGATTATCTTCTGTTTGCTGATTTCTTTAATATCCATCCCCTCCTGACCGTTTGTATTTTAGGTTGGAAACAACATATTAAACAATAATCTATCTGTAATTAAGAAAACCACGAAAATTGCATTTTGTCAATAAAAAACACAAAATTTACGTTTTTTTCTTCTTAAACGAATACGTCAATATCCTAACTCACGGTTTACAATTATAACCTTTATTCTGCCCTTGTGCCTTTGCTGAGCCGTAACAACATAGTTGCAGCAGATTCTCTGCGGACTTTTACAGCCATCACACATAAGTGAAGAATCATCCTTAAGGCTTATGCATTCTCCCGTTGCAGCACAGGGTGTTTTAAGATTTAAACGCACGGTGTTCGGCGGTGCCGCACATTCCTTAACTCTTTTTATTGCCGCATCCAAATCAGGCACAATTTTATTTACACCAACAACCATAATAACCTGCCTTGGGCCGAAAACAATGCAGGCAACACGGTTTGAATTGCCGTCCACATTATAAAGCTCTCCGTTTTCGGTAACGGCATTTGATGAACAGAAATAGGCATCACACCCAAAGGCTCTTATATAACTGTTTCTCAGTTCCTCACCCTCAAGCCCTCTGCGGTCTATAAAATCATAAATACCGCTTTCAAGCAATGCAGAAACGCCCGTTTCGGCAAGGCTGACACTTCCGCCGTTTGAAACACTGCTTCCCTGCGGCACAAGTGTTTTAACAAGCGGCACAACCTCCTCCTTTGTTTCCACAAAGAATGCCTTAATGCCGTTCTTCTCAAGATTGTCCATTGTTTTTCTTATTGTTTCCGTCATATCAGTCACCCCAATACTTTCTGTCTAAACTTCTGTACTGAATAGCCTCTGCCACGTGGGCAAATTCTATATTTTCGCTTTCCTCTAAATCTGCAATCGTCCTTGCTATTCTTAATATTTTATCATAAGCCCTTGCGGAAAGCCCGAGTTTGTCAAAACTCATTTTCAAAAGCCCTGATGCTTCTTCGGATAAAAGGCAGTATTCCTTTGTCATTTTCGGGCTCATTTTTGCGTTGCAGGAAACAGAGGTGCCTTTGAATCTTTCCCTTTGAATTTCTCTTGCCTTGTTCACACGCTTTCTGATTTCGGCAGAGGTTTCCTCCCTGCCTTTTGATGAAAGCTTTTCGTAATCAACAGGCTCAACCTCTATATGTAAATCAATTCTGTCTATAATAGGACCGCTTATTCTGTCCTTATACTTTTTTCTTGCCGCCTGTGTACAGGTGCATTCCCTTGTAGGATGCCCGAAATATCCGCACGGGCAGGGATTCATTGCCGCAACCACCATAAGATTAGACGGATAAGAAACAGTTGCGCTTGTTCGTGCTATTGTAATTTTACCATCTTCAAGCGGCTGGCGCAGAGCCTCCTTTGCCCTTCTGTCAAACTCGGGAAATTCATCCATAAACATAACACCGTTGTGCGCAAGGCTGATTTCGCCCGGTCTTGGATTATGACCGCCGCCTGCAAGCCCCTGCGGTGAAATTGTATGGTGCGGACTTCTGAACGGTCTTTTTGTAATAAGCTGAACTCCGCTCGGAAGCTCTCCTGCAATCGAATACAGCTTTGTTGTTTCAAGCTGCTCATCAAAGCTCATTTCCGGAAGAATAGAAGGCAATCGCTTTGCAAGCATTGATTTTCCTGTTCCGGGCGGACCTATCATAATACAGTTGTGACCGCCTGCTGCAGCAATTTCAAGAGCACGCTTTGCATTGTGCTGCCCCTTAACATCCTCAAAATCAAGCATTTCATCAGCAGTGCTGAGCTGTTTAACATCTTTATAGCACGGCTCAATTGCTTTTTCACCGCTTAAGTGCCGTAAAACCTCAAAAATATTTTTAACAGGATAAACGTCTATTCCCTTAACAACGCTTGCCTCTGTTGCATTCTGAAACGGAACGAAAACAGCACCTATATTGTCCTCTCTTGCTTTAAGCAGCATGGGAAGAATTCCCGTGCAGCCGCGTATCTCGCCGTCCAGCGAAAGCTCACCTACAAATGCATAATCATCAATATCAGCCTTTATCTGCCCTGTTGCCTTTAAAACGGCTATTGCTATGGGCAAATCATAAATGGGACCCTCTTTTTTCACATCGGCAGGAGCAATATTAACTGTTATGCGTGAAACAGGATATTCAAAATTACAGTTTTTTATGCTTGCTCTGACTCTTTCACGGCTTTCCTTTACGGCCGCATCGGGCAAACCGACAATATCAAACCTCGGCAGTCCGTTGCTTAAATCAGCCTCAACAACAACAGAAAAGGAATCCATACCGAAAATTCCCAAGCTTTTAGCCTTTGCAAACATAATGTAATCCTCCAAAACGGGCAAACCGCTGTAACAACTAAAATTATTATACTAAATTATTGAAATATTGACAACAGATTTTAATAATATTAAAATATAAGTCAGAAATATATGGGAGTGATTTTATGGATATTAATAAACTTTACAATGAATGGCTTGAAAAAGCGGTTGCAGATTCTGATTTAATCAAGGAGCTTGAAGCAATCAAGGGCAGTGAGGACGAAATATCAGACCGTTTTTACAGATGCCTTGAATTCGGAACAGCAGGCTTGCGCGGTGTTATCGGTGCAGGCACAAACAGAATGAATATTTACACAGTAGGTCAGGCAACACAGGGGCTCTCCGATTTTCTTAACAAGAACTTTGAAAACCCAAGCATTGCAATTGGCTATGACTCAAGAATTAAAAGTGAATACTTTGCAAAGGAAGCTGCAAAAATTCTTGCCGCAAACGGAATTAAGGTTTACATATATGATGAATTAGAGCCTACGCCCTGCCTTTCCTATGCAATCCGCAGATTCGGTACATCAAGCGGTATTATTTTAACTGCTTCCCATAATCCCGGAAAATACAACGGCTATAAGTGCTATGACAGCAACGGATATCAGATGACAGATGACGCTGCTGAAGAAACATATGCATTTATTCAGAAGGTTGATTATTTTACAGGAATTAAAACTATGGATTTTGATGAGGCGGTTAATCAGAATCTTATTGAATATATAGGCGAGGAAACAATAGAAGCCTTCCTCGATGAGGTACAGAAGCAGTGCGTTAACCCCGGCATATGCAAAAAGGCAGACCTGCGTGTTATTTATACACCGCTTAACGGCACAGGCAACAAGCCCGTAAGAAAAATTTTAAAGAGAATCGGCATTGATGAAGTCTATGTTGTTCCGGAGCAGGAATATCCTGACGGAAATTTTCCTACCTGCCCGTTTCCGAACCCCGAAATCAAACAGGCATTTGAATGTGCTCTGAAGATGACAGATGAAATCAAGGCAGATATTTTACTTGCAACAGATCCCGACTGTGACCGAGTAGGCATTGCAGTACCTGATAAAAACGGTGAATACGTGCTTATGAGCGGCAACGAGGTCGGTGCCATGCTGCTTAACTATATTCTTTCACAGAAAAAGGCACAGGGCACACTTTCTACTAATTCCATTGCCGTTAAATCTTTTGTATCAACCGATCTTGCTGAGGTTATTGCAAAGAAATACAACTGTACCTTTAAAAATCTTTTAACAGGCTTTAAATATATCGGTGAGCTTATCACAAACCTTGAAGCAGAAGGCAGGGCGGATGATTTTGTTATGGGCTTTGAGGAGTCCTATGGTTACCTTGCAGGCACGCACGCAAGAGATAAGGATGCAGTTGTCGGTGCAATGCTTATTTGTGAAATGGCTGCCTACTACAAAACACAGGGCCAGACTCTTGTAGATGTTATGAATAATATTTACAGCGAATTCGGCTATTACTGCAACACTGTTAAAAGCTATCAGTTTGAGGGTGCTGCCGGTATGGATAAAATGGAAAAAATTATGAACAGTCTGCGTGAAAATCCACCGGCAGAGCTTGCAGGTATGCCGGTTACATACATTGGTGATTACAAAACAAGCGTTGCAAAGGATATTGAAAGCGGCAGCAAAACAAAAATTGATTTGCCGAAGTCAAATGTGCTTCAATACAAAATGGCAGGCGGCAACGGCTTAATTGTTCGCCCAAGCGGCACTGAGCCTAAAATCAAGGCATATATAACAGCTATCGGAGAAAGCAGGGAAAATGCACTGGAACTTGCCGATAAGCTGATTTCAGATGCCGATAATTTTATGGAGGATTAAAATTGAACAGAAAATTTGTAAAAATAACCGCATTGGTACTTGCTGTATTAATGGCCGGCAGCGGACTTATCGGCGGATTATATGCACTAATAAGCAGTTTGTGAAATCTATAAATTAAAAGGAGAGCTTCGGCTCTCCTTTTTTTGCAATGAAGAAAGGCAGTGCATAACGCACTGCCTTTCCCCTCTCTGTCTATAACAAACTATAGGAGGACAAGATGCTTAAGGAACGGTTGCGGCTCCGTCCTCAAGGTAAACTTCATTATATTTAAAACTATACAATTTGTCAAGTGCTTCGCGGAAAGTTTTTAGCACAATTTACAATTTGGAAAATTATACACACTTTTTCGTCAAAAATAGTGCGAATACGTCAATTTTTTCACCAAATAAAAATATCTATTGACAAAGAACAAACGTTCTATTAATATGTATGTTACAGCTTATAACCGCCCTGACAGCTGCAAATATATTCTATCTTCGTGCGCCCGAAGATTCTTAACCAAGAAAGAAGGAATGGTAAATGACAATTAATAGATTAGCACAGGAATACAAACAACAATATGAAGCCCTGAGTGCAAAAATAGACGGACTGCGTCCCCTTTTATACGTTTACACCGGGGAAGACTTGTATTTATTGAGAAAACGAATTAAAGTATATTACGATATGGCCTGTGAATGCAAAAGAATTTCTGATATGCTTACACATTATTATGATGACGAAGAGGCACAAAATGATAGACTTAATTGATAACTACTATTCTTCAAATGATACATACAATAATAGCAACAATACCGACATTGATTCGCAGAAAATCAGCAAAAACGCTATTTCAAGCGTACTTCCGCTGATACTGAAAAATGATTTAACAGAGCGTCAGAGGAGCTGCTTAAAATTAAAATATGTAAATAATTTGAATCAGGCAGAAATAGCAGCTAAGCTTAATCTTTCCCAGCCAACCGTTTGCAGGCACATTGCCATTGCAAAAAGCATTGTTAACAACAGACTTTCTTACTGCCTTGTTGTTCTTAACCGTGCAAACAATATGTGGCTGGATTGGGAAAATTCAAACATAATGTAAAAACTGAATATATATTAACAACTGATACAAAAACGGCTGTTCTGAGGGATATAAAATCCACCGTTCTCAACAAGTTGGAAAGCACACCTTTCTATTTTATGAAAAAGTGTGCTTTTTTGTTTATAAAAATATTTTAATTATATACATTATTAAATATAAAACCGGCTGATGTGCAAGATAAACCCAAAGACTGTTTTTTCCTACAAGCTGAAGTACTTTTGAGTGACTTTCATATGCCTTCTTATGAAAAGCTCCGTCCTTAGCATATTTGCCTATAAATACTCCTACTAAGAATAAAAACAGCCACGGGATCAGCGGAAAATAATCTGCAGATTGAAATGTGCTGCTGTAAAATCCCAGAGGACATAAAAAATCATACTGATAAAAATACTCAGGCAGCTTAATAAAACCAAACAATAAACTTTTGCCGCTTATATTATATGCTGCAAAAAACAAAAAAGCAGATACAAGCATACCGATTTTCTCATTGCATCGATTCAGCATCGGCATTAAAAGTCCTGTTATAATCATACAGCAGCCAAGGCAGGATAATACACCAAAATAAATTTCCGCACCCTCTATTCCCATTTTAGGCATAATTACTGCTGTAACTAAAGTAACAATAAAACCTGCTGCCAAAACAATAAGTCCTCTTTTAACAGGACTGCGTGAAAGCCTTGAACATATTCCCGAGGTCAGAATAAATACTGCCCAGAAAACCGGCTGAAAAAGGCAAAGAAAATCAAACACTCTACTGCCCCATTTTAAACCAAGCACAAAGCCTATATCATAAAACATATGGTGAAGCACCATACAAACAATTGCAAAACCGCGTATTTCATCAAGTATTAAAATTCGCCTTATTCCGTTTTTCAATAAAATCACCATACTTCTTTTACATATTGTACCATATGAATACCTAATATTCAAATTGCACAATGACATTCAATTCATATTATTGTAATAAGAAATTATTTATGTTATAATATTATGAATATTTTTACATAGGGGTATTAATTATGAAGGAAGTAGTTACGGGTGCTTCGTTTGAGGCAACAACTATTGTTAATTCAACAAATACTGCAATTGCAGCAGGCAGCGGAACGCTGCCCGTTCTAGGAACTCCCTTTCTTGTTGCCTTAATGGAGAAGGCAACCTGCAATGCTATTGCCGATTTTCTTGAAGATGGTGAAACAACCGTTGGCACAAGCATAAATGTTGCTCATACCAAAGCAAGCGGAATAGGCAGTGTTGTTACCGCAAATGCTGTTATTTCTGCGTGTAACGGAAGAAAAATTACCTTTGACGTTTCTGCTAAGGATAATAGTGGAGATACTGTTGGCAGCGGAAAAATTGAAAGATTTGTTGTTCTTGAAGACAGATTTATGGAGAAAGTTGGCGGCAATGAGATATAAAGCAGTTATTTTTGATTTTGACGGCACAATCTGCAACACAGGCGAGGGTATAATGAAATGTGCAGCATATGCTCTTGATGCCTTCGGATACCCTGTATTTGAGGATATAAGTGACTTTTCGTTTTTTATTGGTCCTCCGCTTCTTGTTACCTTTCAGGAAAAATACAATGCCGATGCCCAGCGGGCTGAAGCCCTTGTAAAAAAATTCCGTGAAAGATATACAAAAACAGGTGTTTACGAAAGCAGTCTTTATGATGGTATTGAATCCCTGCTGCACAATTTGCAAAAAGACGGCTTTAAAATGGCAATTGCTTCTTCAAAGCCTCAGCAGTATATTGAAACTCTTCTGAACCATTTCGGCATATCAAAATATTTTGATATCGTTTGCGGCGTAACCTTTGAAGCAGACTGTGAGCCAAAATCAAATATTATCTCCCGTTGCCTTGACGGGCTTGAAGTATCTTACAAAGAAGCCATAATGGTTGGCGATAAGCATTATGATATAGACGGTGCAAAGCTTAATCACATAGACAGTGCGGGTGTTTTGTGGGGCTATGGAACAAAGTTTGAGTTTATAGAAGCAGGTGCAAAATTCATTGCCGAAAAACCGGAAGACATTGAATCTATTGCTCTTGGATTTTTTGAACAAACCGAAGAGGTAAACGGCATTTTCAACGGCAGAATCATAACTGTTCACGAGGATACCGTTATGCTTACCGACGGCACAACCGCAAAACGTGAAATAGTGAACCACAACGGCGGAGTTGCAGTTGTTCCTTTAACGGAAAATGATGAAATTCTTATGGTACGCCAATTCAGAGCACCATATAGGGAAACCATATATGAAATTCCTGCGGGCAAGCTCGAAAAAGCAGAAGAACCTTTAACGGCGGGAGCGAGAGAGCTTGAAGAAGAATGCGGTGTTATTTCAGGCAATGTGTTTGAACTTGGAAAAATTTATCCTACTCCCGGTTACTGCAGTGAAATTATCCATATTTACGGTGCAGCAAATTTGAAGCCGAGTAAACAAGCACTTGATGAAGGCGAATTTCTCGACGTCTGTAAAATTCCGCTTGAAGAAGCCTTCAAAAAGTGCATGAACGGTGAATTCAGGGATGCAAAAACAATTATAGGAATTATGAAAATCAGGGAAATGAAAAGAAATGGCAGTTTATCTTGATAACAGTGCAACAACAAAACCCTGCAAAGAGGCAGTGGAAGCTATACGAACAGCACTTGAAGAAAATTACGGAAACCCGTCAAGCCTGCACAATCTTGGTATTGAGGCAGCCAAAACGGTAATAAAAGCAAGGCAAAGCATTGCCGATGTGCTTGACTGTGAAAAGGATGAAATATTTTTTACAAGCGGCGGAACGGAAGCAAACAATCTTGCTGTTTTCGGTGCGGCATATGCAAACAGACGCAAGGGAAACAGAATTGTTACCACAGCAATTGAGCACGAAAGTGTTATGCAAAGTGTTGATGAGCTTGAAAAAGAGGGCTTTGAAATTATCCGCCTTATGCCTGATCAATTCGGATGCATTTCTCTTTCAGACCTTGCAGAAGCAATAAATGAAAAAACCATTCTCGTTTCAATGATGTACATCAACAACGAGGTGGGCTCCATCCTTCCCGTTGATAAAATAAAAAGACTTGTTACAAGAGCGGGTGCTCCTGCTCTTATTCACACAGACTGTGTGCAGGCATTCGGAAAAACTGCTGTTAAGCCTAAAAAACTGGGTGCAGACCTGATTACGGTAACTGCACATAAAATTCACGGACCTAAGGGCTGCGGTGCACTTTATATAAGAAAAGGTGTGAGAATATTACCCCGCACCTTCGGCGGCGAGCAGGAAAAGAAAATCCGCCCCGGTACTGAGGCTTCACCTCTCATTGCAGGCTTTGGTGCGGCAGTTGATGCTTTGCCTGATTTAAAAGAACAGCACCAGCATATTTCAGAGCTTAATGCATATGCCAAAAGCAAACTCAGAAAAATTGACGGTATAATCATTAACAGCGGTGAGGATGCTTCACCATATATTATTAATATCTATATTCCAACCTTTATGCGAAGCCAGACTGTTTTGCAGGAGCTTTCCGCCAATTACGGAATTTATGTCAGCAACGGCTCTGCCTGTGCAAAGGGAAAAAAAAGTCATGTGCTTACCGCTATGAAGCTAAGTGATGAAATCATAGACAAAAGCTTGCGCATAAGTTTTTCAAGATACAACACAAAAAATGATATTGATAAGCTGTGTACAGCTTTAACAGATATAATAAAAAAACATCCGAGGACTTAAAATGAAAGAAATTATACTTGTAAAAAACGGAGAGCTTGTGCTTAAAGGTCTTAACAGAAATTCCTTTGAGGACGTGCTCATAAAAAATATGAAAAGGCATCTTGCTGATATTGGTGCATTTACCTTCACAAAAAGTCAGTCAACAATTATGGTTGAGCCGGAAAATGAAGATACCGATCTGGATGATGCGGTTGACGCACTTAAAAAGGTTTTCGGAATTGCCGCACTTTCACGTGCAGCAGTATGCGAAAAGGATATGGCTGACATTATCAGAACAGCAAAGGAATATCTTGAGGACGAACTGCTTATGGCAAAAACTTTTAAGGTTGAAGCAAAAAGAAGTGATAAAAAGTTTCCCTTTAATTCGCCGCAGATTTGCAGAGAGCTTGGCGGAGAAATTTTAAAAGCATTTCATAATCTTAAGGTTGATGTACATAATCCTGATATAATCGTTACCGTTGAGGTAAGAGATAAATATGCTTTCGTCCGCGGCAACAACATTAAAGGTGCAGGCGGTATGCCAACGGGCACAAGCGGCAGAGCGGCTGTTTTAATCAGCGGCGGTATTGATTCCCCCGTTGCCGCATATATGATGGCAAAAAGAGGAATTGAGCTTATCTCTATTCATTTTGCTTCTCCTCCTTATACAAGTGAGCTTGCTGAGATGAAGGTTATGGAACTGCTCAAAAAGGTTGCGGCATACAGCGGAACAATTACAACATATGTTGTTCCGTTCACTGGAATTCAAGAGGCTATAAGGGATTACTGCCCCGAAGACTATTTTACACTTGTTATGCGACGTATTATGATGCAAATCAGTGAGGCAATCGCACTAAAGCAGAATTGTCAGGCACTTATTACAGGTGAAAGTGTCGGTCAGGTTGCAAGTCAAACCATTTACGCTCTTGGCTGCACAGACAGTGCAACCGATATACCTGTTTTCCGTCCCTGTATCGGTATGGACAAGGATGAAATTATCGCAATTTCCAGAAAGATAGATACTTTCGAAACCTCCATTCAACCATATGAGGATTGCTGCACAGTATTCACACCAAAGCATCCTAAAACAAAGCCTAAAGTGCAGGACGTTATTGATGCTGAAAATAAAATCCCGAATCTTGATGAAATGATAAAAACTGCAACAGAAAATGTAAAACGAGTGTTTATCAGATAATTACATTTATGAGATTTCCAATACACAGACGCATTAACAAAGCCCCACGAACAATAAGTTCGTGGGGCTTCTCATTATATTGATTGTATAGAAAATCTGATGCTTGCCTCTGTTTGCACAGAATTTACAGTATGATTTCAATTTGAAAATATTGCTCTTGAAACTTTATCTGTTCCATGATTTCATCTTTGCTGAAAGAATGGTTTTCAGGACATACAACCCATTTATCTTCTATATCATCTAATCTATGAATAACAGCAATGATTTTACCGGTAAATGTCTTCACAGCTTCATTTACTCCCAATACGTAAGCATCCTGTGCCTCTCCGTCCGGTGCAATAATTCCCTCGATATAGCCATAATTTATCGGATAATACATATCCTTGTGTTCAGGATGATAACTTCCAAGCGGTCTGTCAATAGTTACTGTAACAATGTCACCAATCATAAAATGTTACCTCTGTAAATTCTGACTTGCGTTAATAATCAGTTTCTTATTTTTTTGGCACTAATTTTTCAGCACCGCCCATATATGGCTGAAGAGCTGTCGGAATATTAACACTGCCGTCTGCCTGCAGATTATTTTCAAGAAAGGCAATGAGCATTCTCGGCGGAGCAACAACTGTATTATTAAGAGTGTGCGCAAGATAGTTACCGTTTTCACCCTTGATTCTGATTTTAAGTCTTCTTGCCTGTGCATCTGAAAGATTTGAACAGGAACCAACTTCAAAATACTTCTTCTGACGCGGTGACCAAGCTTCAACATCTATGGATTTAACCTTTAAATCTGCAAGATCTCCTGAGCAGCATTCCAGAGTACGCACAGGAACATCCAATGAGCGGAACAAATCAACAGTATTCTGCCAGAGCTTATCAAACCACATTTTTGATTCATCAGGCTTGCAGACAACAATCATTTCCTGCTTTTCAAACTGATGAATTCTGTAAACACCTCTCTCCTCAATTCCGTGAGCACCCTTCTCCTTTCTGAAGCAAGGTGAATAGGAGGTTAAAGTTTTCGGAAGCTCTGATTCAGGTGTGATTGTGTCTATAAACTTTCCAATCATGGAATGCTCTGAAGTACCGATAAGGTAAAGATCCTCTCCCTCAATTTTATACATCATTGCATCCATCTCTGCAAAACTCATAACACCGTCAACAACTGCGGAACGAATCATAAACGGAGGAATGCAATATGTGAAACCGCGATTAATCATAAAGTCACGTGCGTATGCAAGCACTGCTGAATGAAGTCTTGCAATATCACCCATAAGATAATAGAATCCGTTTCCTGCAACCTTTCCTGCAGCATCCAAATCTATTCCGTCAAATTTTTCCATAATATCGGTATGATAAGGAATTTCATAATCAGGCACTGCAGGATCGCCGTACTTCTGAATTTCAACATTTTCACTGTCATCCCTGCCAATCGGAACGGACTCATCAATGATGTTCGGAATTGTCATCATGATTTTATTAACCTTTTCGCTAAGCTCTGCTTCCATTTTAGAAAGTGCCTCAAGCTCATCAGCCTGTTCCTTAACCTTCTGTCGAAGCGCCATTCCCTCTTCCTTTTTGCCCTGTGCCATAAGATTTCCTATTTCCTTTGAAATCTTATTTCTGTCAGAGCGAAGCTCATCTGCCTTTTTCTGTGCTTCTCTTTTTTCTTCATCAAGTGCAATAACCTCATCTACCAAAGGCAGCTTGCTGTCCTGAAATTTCTTTTTGATGTTCTCTTTAACAATTTCGGGATTTTCCCTTACAAATCTTATATCCAGCATTTTTATTCTCCTAATTTATTTGCAATATTTTTTAAATCTTCCTGCGAATAGAATTCTATTTCGAGTGTACCCTTTCCTTTTCCGTTATATACTTTAACCTTTCTTCCCAGCACTTCGGATAATGTAAGCTCAACCTCATCATAGAAGCTGTCACGTCTTTTATATCTTTTCTGTGAAACAACAGCGTTTTTATCCTGAATTTTAACAAGACGTTCAATATCACGTACAGAAAGATTGTTATTAACAATATTCTGTGCAGCTTCATAAATCACAGCTTCATTGTCAAGCGAAAGCAATGCTCTTGCATGACCCGCTGAAATTGATCCTTCACGAGTCATATCTCTGACCTCCTGCGGAAGTCTTAATAAACGAAGACTGTTTGCAATTGCAGAACGTGATTTACCAACGCTTGCCGCAACCTCTTCCTGCGTAAAGCCGCATTTATCAATAAGTGCCTGCAAACCCTCTGCCTCTTCAATCGGATTTAAATCCTCACGCTGTAAATTCTCAATAATTGCTATTTCCATTGTTTCAGTGTCTGTCAATTCTTTAACAACAACAGGCACCTCCCGCAGTTTTGCCATACGGCTTGCTCTCCAACGCCGTTCACCTGCAACAAGCTGGTAACCCCCGCTCGGCAAAGGTCTTACAAGCAGCGGCTGTAAAACACCGTGCTGCTTAATGCTTTCTGCAAGCTCCGCCAAAGCATCCTCATCAAATGTTTTTCTCGGCTGTTCTTTATTAGGTATAATTTCACTTATCGGCAATGTGTTTGTTGCAACCATATCCTCGGTTGTGTTTTCAAGCATCAATGCACCAAGTCCTTTACCTAATCCGGATTGTTTTTTTGCCATACTACACCTCTTTATCTATATAAATATGTATACAATCTTCATTAATATTTTTGGCCTGAAAGAATTTCCGCTGCAAGCTTTTTGTATGCAAAGCTTGGTTTTGAATATTTTTCGTAATAAATTATAGGCATACCGAAACTTGGTGCCTCTGCAAGCTTAACACTTCTTGGTATCATTGTTTTATATGCCTTATTCGGAAAATATTTATTAACCTCATCAATAACCTGCTGTGTTAATTTCAAACGGCTGTCATACATCGTATAAATAACACCTTCAAGCTCAAGATGCTCATTATAAAACTGCTTAACAGTACGAACTGTGCTTAAAAGCTGACTCAATCCCTCAAGTGCATAATATTCGCATTGAAGCGGAACAATTAATGTGTCTGAAGCAGTCAGTGCATTAAGACTTAAAAGTCCCAAGCTTGGCGGACAATCAATAATAATGTAATCAAAATCAGCGACAATCGGAGCAAGTGCCTTTTTAAGGGAAGTATACCTGTCTTCCATTTCAGCAAGCTCAAGCTCGGCACCTGCTAAATTCATTGTTGCAGGCAGCAAATACAAATTTTTAAACTCTGTTGCGGTAACAATGTCCCCTGCAGGTACTTTATTAATTAAAATATCATATGTTGAATTGGCTATAACAGCCTTATCTATTCCAACACCGCTTGTTGAATTACCCTGAGGGTCAATATCAACAAGCAAAGTTTTTTTACCCTTATCACCAAGTGCAGCAGCAAGATTAACACACGTAGTGGTTTTTCCGACTCCGCCCTTCTGATTAAATATGGATATGGTTTTTCCCATAATCGCACCTCCGTAATATGCATTATACAATATCAAAGAATTATATTCAATATCAAAGAGGAATGTTTCACGTGAAACATTGCATATTTTTTTAAAAACTTGTGGTTATAAAATTCCAATGCACTATATGTGGATTGTTTCACGTGAAACATCATTCTTAACATTTTCCGCAGAGTTTTTCACAAAAACATTTTCATAACTTAATAAATCCTATGATTATTATAAAATGAAATATTATTTATATGAAAAACTATATCTTGTGCTAATGTTTCACGTGAAACACAAGACAAAAAGCAGAATAGCCTACCGAATCGGCAGGCTATTCCACGTGATGAAAAGAGGAGAATATGTTAAAACGGTTTCCCGTTTTAAGCAGAGTCGGACGCTTTTTGTTCTAAAAGCGTATTTTGCTGCTCATTCTGAGCATTCTTAGGGATTTTAACATAAAACTCGATATAATCGTCTGTTTCTGTTTTATTACTTTCAGCAGGTATTCCTGCTTCAATCATTGTATGAATTGCTTTATTAACTGTATTCACAAAAATACGAACATCTCTGAAAATTTTAACAACATTTTTTCTGGGCTTTTCTCTTTTATTTGTCAAAGAATCAATATACGCCTCTGTTTGCTCAACATTCAGCTTTCTCTCTTTAATTACATTAAGAACAGTCCACATCTGTTTTTCACTTTCGCACTTCAAAAGAGCTCGTGCATGACGTTCGGTAAGATTTTCTTTTTCAATAAAATATCTTACGTCAATAGGAAGCTTCAGTATTCTCAGCTTATTTGAGAGCGCACTCTGACTTTTCCCAAGCTTCTTTGCAATTTGCTCCTGGGTCAGATTAAAATGACTTTGCATATGAGCAATTGCCTGTGCCTCTTCAAAAAAGCTTAAATCAGCTCTTTGAATATTTTCAAGAATGGAAAATATTGCACTTTCCTCATAATCACAATCAACGATCAGACATGGAACCGTCTGCATGTTTGCGAGAATTGAAGCACGCAGCCTTCTTTCACCTGCAATTATTTCAAAATAATCACTGTTATTTATTCTTCTTGCAAGAAGGGGCTGTAAAACTCCGTTCTCTCTGATCGAATCAGCAAGACTAAGGAGATCTTCTGATTTAAACTGCTTTCTTGGCTGATACGGATTGGGCAAAAGCTTTTCAGTTGGTATTCTAAATATTTCTTCTGCCATGTTGTCCTCAGCTCCTTGAATAAATAATACCACAAAGTTTAACAGAAAAAAAGGATTTCTTATCCAAAGAAATCCTTTTTAATCGACAGGTATATTCAATTTCAGAGTGGCTGAACAGCTATTTTCTTAGTCTTTCTGGGATATTTTGTCGCAGTTTGCGAAATCTTTCTTATCATAATCAGATTTCTGCTGTCCCCATCAGCAAGTTTAAGTGAAACAACATTTTCAATTTCACCGCCCAGCTCTTTTATTGCCTTGCTTCCAAGTGCGGTTTCATCTTCTGCACCCTTCATTGAAATATATATTCCTCCAACCTTCACAAGCGGAAGGCAATACTCAGCAAGTACATTAAGCGGTGCAACCGCACGAGTCGTTGCAACATCAAACTGCTCACGAAAATCAGAATCCGCTCCCAGAACCTCTGCCCTTCCGTGCACTGTTTCACCGAAAAGGCTTGTACTTTCCAATACATCATCAATAAATTTAAGCTTTTTCTCTATAGAATCAAGAAAAGTAACCTCTAAATCAGGCCTTGCAATTAAAATCGGCAGTCCGGGAAAACCTGCACCGCAACCAACATCAATAAGTCGTGCATTTTCTTTTATATCTGCATACGGCAACGGGGAAATGCTGTCCAAAAAATGTTTAACAACAATATCATCAGGCTCTGTTATAGCCGTTAAGTTCACACGTGAATTCCATGACACAAGCCTCTCTGCAAGAAGGTCAAAACGTTTGATTGCCACCCCATCAAGAGAAACGCCCATCTTCGCTGCTTCATTTTTTAAAAAATCTGTATTTATCATAGCGACTCCAAAATAATATTAAGTGCTGTTATATCTGCCGGATTAACTCCGCTTATTCTGCTTGCCTGACCAAGATTCTGAGGGCGGATTTTAGAAAGCTTCTCCACCGCTTCAAGTCTTAAACCTTTCAGTGATGAATAATCAATGTCTTCAGGAATTTTTTTCACTTCAATTCTGCGCATCTCTTTAATCTGTTGCTCCTGCCTAATGATATAACCCTCATATTTAACAGCAATTTCAACCTGTTCAAAAACTTCATCCGGTAAATTCGGGCGCGTTGTATCAACAGGTGCCAGATCCTTATAAGTGACCTGCGGTCTCTTTAAAAGCTCGATCATTTTACAGCTCTTTTTCAAAGGTGCTTTTGAACACCTTTCAAGAATTTCCTGCAATTCATCCGTAACAGGAAGAGAAGTGTTCTTAATTCGTTCTGTTTCACCTGAAACCTGAGCCTGCTTTTCAAGGAATTTTTTATATCTCTCTTCACTGACAAGCCCGATTTCATAACCGATAGGTGTAAGGCGAACATCTGCATTATCCTGTCTTAATACAAGGCGATACTCACTTCGGCTTGTCATCATTCTGTACGGATCGGAACAGCCCTTTGTAACAAGATCATCAACAAGAGTTCCGATATAAGAGCCGCCTCGATCAAGAATAAGCGGCGTCTTGCCCTTAATTTTAAGTGCAGCATTTATACCGGCCACAAGCCCTTGAGCTGCTGCCTCTTCATATCCGCTTGAACCATTAAACTGCCCTGCACCATAAAGACCTTCGATATCATTAAATTCAAGCGTTGCTTTAAGGGCTGTCGGATCAACACAATCATACTCAATTGCATAAGCAGTACGCATTACCTGTGCTTTTTCCAAACCCGGAATCGTATGAATAAATGCAAGCTGAACATCCTCAGGAAGAGATGAAGATAACCCTTGCAGATACATTTCCTCGGTTTCAAGACCGCACGGCTCAATAAACAACTGATGACGCTCTTTGTCTGCAAAACGAACAATCTTATCCTCAAAGCTCGGGCAATAACGTGGACCTTTGCCCTCAATCTTTCCGCTGTACATAGGCGAACGGTGAAGATTCTGAAGAATAACCTCTTTTGTTTTCTCATTTGTGTAAGTAATATGGCAGCAAACCTTGTTTTCAGGAGATGTATCCGTTTCAAAACTGAATGGAACAGTATGTTCGTCACCCTTCTGTACTTCTGTTTTTGAAAAGTCAATACTTTTTCTGTTAACACGGCTTGGTGTGCCTGTTTTGAAACGACGCAAAGGAATATTGAGCTTTTTTAAGCTCTTTGAAAGAGCAGTTGCGGGAAACATTCCGTCAGGTCCGCTTTCATATGAAATTTCACCAATATAAACTCTTCCGCCGAGAAAAGTGCCGGTTGCAATAATTACAGCCTTTGCTGTATGAATTGCTTCAAGCTTGGTTTTTACCTGCCATAAATTATTATCATTTTTAAAAATATCCGTAATTTCTGCCTGAGCCACAACAAGGTTATCCTCCAACTCAAGCGTATGCTTCATACCTTTGGAATACTCACGCCTGTCAATCTGAGCACGAAGCGAATGAACAGCAGGACCCTTTCCAAGATTAAGCATCCTGCTTTGCAGACTGTATTTATCTGCAGCCTTGCCCATTTCGCCGCCGAGTGCATCTATTTCACGCACAAGATGACCTTTTGATGTTCCTCCGATTGAAGGATTACACGGCATATTGCCAATCCAGTCAAGATTGATAGTAAACACCGCCGTTTTGCAGCCAAGGCGCGCCGAAGCAAGCCCTGCTTCAATTCCCGCATGGCCTGCACCTATTACTATAACATCGTATTCTTCAGAAAAGTATTCCATAATTTATTTACCTACACAGAATTTGCTGAATATATTATTGACAACCTCAACCGTTGCCTTCTTACCTGTAAGTGACAGCAATTCGTTAATTGCATCATCAACAAGAACATTAATTGCATCACGTGTAACATTCATAACCAAACATGAAACAGCATCAAACAAACAATCCATTGCTCTCTGGCAGCATTGCTTCTGCCTTTGATTTGCAAGAAGCGGAGCAGATGCATCAAAATCAAATACACCGAGTAATTCCTTCACGGCAATTTCAATGTCTTTTGTACTTGAGCTGTTTTTTGCACTAATAAAAACACATTTTTCAAAAGCAGAAGTAATCATATCAATATCTGCTTTTTGCTTTAAATCTGTTTTATTGATAATGGCAACAGCTTTTTTATCTCTGCAAATCTCAATAAGTTTTAAATCCTCATTGTTCAGCCTTCTGCTGCTGTCAAACACAGGAAGCACAAGGGTTGCCGACTTCATTTTTTCATAAGCACGTTCAATGCCTATAGCTTCAACCACATCTTCAGATTTTCTCAAACCTGCCGTATCACTGAGATGAAGAACGAGTGTTCCAAGCCTTACACTTTCCTCAACAATATCCCTTGTTGTACCTTCAATTTTTGTTACAATGCTTTTATCTCTTCCAACCAGCAGGTTCATCAGTGTTGATTTGCCTGCATTTGGTCTGCCCACAATTGCAGTATCAATTCCCTGCACCATCGCTTGTCCGTTTTCATAATTGTTAATAAGATCCTTTAATGCATTGCCGGCATCCGTAAGTGTTTGTTCAAGCCTTTCGTCTTCAAGATCATCAATTTCCTCATCGGGATAATCAACCCATGCTGCCATTGATGCCGAGCAATCCATCAAATCATTAAGCACCTTATTTATTTTATTGCTCAAAGAGCCCTGAAGTGCACTGAAAGAAGCCTTGGCGGCAGCCTCTCCCTGAGCCGATATTAAATCGGCAACACTTTCTGCCTGCGTTAAATCCATTTTCCCATTCAAAAATGCACGCTTCGTAAATTCGCCTGCCTGTGCAGGAACAGCTCCTGCTGCAAGCACTGCTTCCAGAGTTCTCTCAACAATAAAAATTCCACCGTGAACAGAAAGTTCAACAACATCCTCACCGGTATAGCTTTTGGGGGCACGAAAAACAAGAGCAACTGCATTGTCAAGCTGCTCACCCTTGCAAACAACATTTCCAAACTTGGCTCTGTAACCCTTTAAGGATAAAAGGGAAGAACCATCCTGTGCTTTAAAGACTTTATCTGCAATTTGGATTGCCTTCTCACCGCTTATACGTATAACACCTATTCCGCCTGCGGCATTTCCTGTTGCTATTGCTGCAATTGTTTTTTCCATAGCTCTCCCTCTCTCAAAATTGCAAAAATGGCGGAATAAAATTCCGCCACTTCTTGTTCATCAAAAATTAGTCCTTATTAACCTCAATTTTTCCGAACTTCGGTAAATCAGCACGGTCTGTTTTAGGAGTGGCGCTTCTAACCGGTGCGCTGTTCCTGCGTGGTCTTGAACCACCAGTTGATTGAAGAACAACCTTTCTCTCCTGACCATAGCCAACAGATAAGGATTCAACACCGTCAATTTCCTGAACGGTTGTATGAATAATTCTTCGTTCATATGGATTCATAGGCTCAAAGGTATATCTTCTGCCTGTTCGTAAAACATAGTTAGCATTTTTGCGGGCAAGATTTCTGAGTGTTTCCATTCTCTTCTCACGGTAGTTGCCCACATTGATTGTCACTCTTACATACTTGTCACAGCTCTTTTTAACGGCAAGACTAGTAAGGTACTGAAGCGAATCAAGTGTTTCACCGCGGCGACCGATAATAATGCCGTAATCCTCACAGCTTATTTCCATCTGAAGCACGCCGTCCTCAACCTTGGCAGTAATCTCTGCATCATCTATTTTAAGACCCTGAAGCATATCACCAAGGTATTTAACTGCAAGACTAGTATCAATATCCTCTGCTGTGATTTTTACATATTCTGTGCTTTCGGATTTTTCTGCGTTGGCATCTGCCTTAGGAGCCGGTGCATTTTTCTTTTGCACATCTTTTTTTACATTCTCTTTTTTCGGCTGAGGCCTTTTCTCTGCCTTTTTATCAGCACGCTTTGCAGGTGCCTCCTTCTTCGGCTGTGGCTTTCTTTCTTTTCTGCCGTCATCATACCAGGCCTTAACCTGTGCATCACGTCCACCGAAAAGTCCAAGCACCTTGCTTTTTGGCATAACGATAACTTCAACATTAATATCAGCCATAGCCGGAGCGTTAAGACCGGTTTTTGCAGCAGCAGTTGCTTCTGCAACTGTTTTTCCGGTTCCGATAAATTCCTTTATCATATAATCCTCCGATTATTTAATTTTCTTAAAGTTTTCCTCTTTTGAGCGGCGATAAATAGTATTTTCAACCATTAATTTTGCCTGACTCTTCTTTGGAGGGAAGAATTTTGCAATAAATAACTGCTGTAATATTGCAATAACATTTGAAATAATCCAGTAGAAACCAACAGCTGCAGGAACCTTAAATGCAATATAAAGCGAAAACAGCGGCATCATAAGCATCATAAGCATCATCTGACTCATCTGCTGTGCTGCAGCAGGGTTGTTTTTCTTCTGAATAAAAGTAGAAATAATTGTTGAGCCAAGTGATGTTAAGAATGATAAAATCGGAATAATAACAATAACGCCGTCTTTCCAGTGAGGAATAGCAGACATATCAAGGCCTCCCATATAAAGGCCCGAACGGAATGCATCTATCTGTGCTATATTATCCGCTGTGAACACATCCGAAAGCTGTGCCGCAACAGAATCTCTGAGAACTGTCCAGTTCTCAAGAATACCAAGCTGAAGATAATTTCCTGTGTAGCCGGCATCTTCAAGAAGAGCCGTAAGCTCTGTTGTATGGTCTGCAATATTGTTTATTCCTATAACGTATGAAAGAGGATAATAAATTATACCAACGATACCCGTAAGAAAAACCAGCTGGAAAATCATCGGTCCGCAGCCCATCTGCATTGGGTTATGACCCTCTCTTGAATAAAGAGCCTGCATTTCCTCCTGCATTTTTGCCTGCATTTTCTGACGCTCTCTTGCATCAGCAATGCCCTTAACATTATATTTCTTCTGAATTTTCTGAATTTTAGGCTGCAATCTTGCACTTTTTGACGTTGTTTTCTGCTGACGTATGTTAAGCGGAAGCAAAACAAGACGTGTTAAAATTGTAAAAATAACAATTGCAATAAAGTATTCATTGTTGAGCAAATCAAGAAGAAAGCCCATACAAACGCCGAAAAGCCAGTAAAGCGGCTTAAAAATGCCCTGTCCTACTGAGGACATTGCAAGTAAATTAGGATTAAACATACTCATTTGTTTTCCTTATTTTTATTTTTTTTAGGCGGAACAGGATCATAGCCACCCTTAAAAAAGGGATTGCACCTTAAAATGCGGCATATTGCAAGAAATGTGCCCTTTAAAACACCATGAATCTCAATTGCCTCAAGTGCATACTGAGAGCAGGTTGGATAATAACGGCAGGCACCGTTTGAAAACCTTGGGCTGATTGTAAGCTGATAAGTGCGTATCAAAAAAACAAACAGCTTTTTTATAGCCTTTTTCATTGAATGACTCCTAAAGACTTCAGCTGCTTTTCCATTTCAGAAAGCACTTTCTGCATTTTTACTTCTGTTGTTTTCGTGCGTGCAACAAAAACAATATCAAAGCTTCCGATAATGCGGCCCTCAACTTCCGAAAAAGCCGCTCTTATAACGCGCCTTGCACGGTTGCGCTGCACAGCACCGCCAATTTTCTTTCCGCTTGTAATGCCGATTCTTGTTTCGCTTCGCCTGCTTTTCATAACATAAGTAACAAGACAGGGCGAGGCTTCACTTTTTCCGCGGTAATATAAACGGCGAAAATCCTTATTTTCCTTTAAGGTGTTGCTTTTCACAATTCTGTTCCCTTAACCATTAATAAGCTGCTTAGTAAGAAAGCTGCTTTCTGCCCTTTGCACGGCGTCTTGCCAAAACCTTTCTTCCGCTTCTTGTAGACATTCTCTTTCTGAAGCCGTGCTCCATCTGTGCATGTCTCTTCTTTGGCTGAAATGTTCTTTTCATTAAAATTCACTACCTTTCACAGACTAAACTTGTCTTAATCCTTATATTCTCTGCACGGTATAGTGCAGGCATTTATACTAATAGCGATAAACATTATATTATATAAAAGTCTGCCTTGTCAATATAAATTTAATAAATCTTGTATTTTAAAAAAATATATATTATAATGATACCATATATTGGGGTTTAATAAATGAAAGCCACAAAAATTAATACGGAGGCTTACTTATGCTTGGAATTATCGGTGCAATGGATGTTGAAGTTGATGCTATAAAGAAAAAAATATCTAACCCTGTAACAACGAATCTTGCAGGCTGTGATTTTGTTTGCGGTTTTATTGAAAGTGTAATGGTGTGCGTTGCCCAGTGCAATCCGGGCAAGGTTAATGCCGCACTTTGCACCCAGGCAATGATTGATAAATTTGATACTGATAAAATTATAAACATAGGAGTTGGCTGCTCACTTTCAGAAGATGTTGTAATAAAAAATATAGTTATTGCAGAAGATGTCTGCCAGTATGATATTGATATAACAGCACTCGGCGAGCCTCGAGGTTATATAAACGGTCTTAACACAATAAAAATTGAAACCAGCAAGGAAATTTCCGATAAGCTTGCACGAATAGCAATTGTATCAGGTGAAAAAATCCGACGCGGAACAATTGCAAGCGGAGATACCTTTATTGCGTCATCAGAACTTAAGAAAAATCTGAAGAATCACTTCGGAGCAATCTGCGCAGAAATGGAGGGGGCTGCAATCGGTCATGTCTGCTCGGCAAACAATATTCCTTTTGCTGTTCTTCGTTCCATAAGTGACGGCGGTGACGAAAAAGCTCAGCTTGATTATCCGACATTCAAAAAAATCGCCGCGGAAAAATCCACAGCGATAATACTTAAATATATTGAAACAGAAAAAACACAGCTTGAATTATTCTGAGAAAAAATTGTTCATAAGATAAAGCTCTGCTTCTTCAATAAGGGTGTGCAGCTCTGTTTTATTAATATAATCTGCCCCCGTACGTGATTTATCTTCAATAAACACAAAGCGTGTATCAAGCAACGAAATTGCAGCAGATGCAAGCTCGTGACCGATTGTGTAATCCAGCCTGAACATTTCGGACGGCAGCTTACCTGATTTTGCAAGTGTAAGCGCACCGCGATAAAGGCAAAGCATATAGTAATCATGAAGATAACGAATAACATCTGTACCCTCTGATGATGCCACTGTTGTTTCAAACAGAATTTTCATACCCTGAGAAACTGTTGCCATTGATGAATTTTCCGAATCTTCATTGGCAATCTGATATAGATAATCCTCATCCATACCATATCTGCTTTCGGAAACACCCAGCAGATAGTCGGTTGTAACACCATAATATTCACTGCATTTTATAACAAAATCAAGCCCGCATTCTCTTATTCCTTTTTCATAATGGCTCAGCAGCGCCTGACTTATACCCAAATCAGCTGCCGCCTTCTTCTGGCTGCTTCCTCTTTCTTTTCTAAGCTGTGAGAGTATTGCTGCAAATTTTGAATTTTTTTCCATCTTTACATATTCCTTATACGACTCTTTTATACATTTTATATTATACTCTTTGTTTATAAATAAGTAAAGAGAAACTTTGTTTTGTAAATTATTTGTAATTTATGGCTTAAAACGGAGGTTTTGAAAATGAAAACTTACACAATCTATCTTTTTCGGCACGGATTAACAAAAGGGAATCTAAACGCACAGTATATTGGGCATACAGATTTACCACTCACTACAGATAGTATATCTTCATTAAGAAATATCAAAGCACATCATCACTATCCAACAGTACAGGCGGTATTTACATCTCCGCTCAAAAGATGTATTGAAAGCTCTGAAATTATGTTTCCGAAAAATAATCCTCTTGTAATAAATGATCTTATTGAATATAATTTCGGTGAATTTGAGGGTCTCACTGCTGAAGATTTAAAAAATAACGAGGATTTCAAAGAATGGCTCCGCGGTGATATGCATTCAAAACCTCCATATGGTGAAAGCAATGCGGAATTTTTTGCAAGAGTTTGCTCTGCATTTGAGAAAATTGTAGAAGGAATGATAAAAAGCGGTACGGAAACAGCAGCAATCGTTGGTCACGCAGGTGTGCTTATGGCAATTCTTTCATGCTACGGTCTGCCCGAAGCACCAATGGCACACTGGCAGATGGAAGCAGGCTATGGATTCAAACTGCGTATAACGCCATCCTTATGGATGCAGGCAAATAAGCTTGAGGTTGCAGACACAGCACCTATTTCAGCAAAAAAGGAATAAATCAGAAGAAATACCCAACCTTTTTTTATAACGGGAACAGTCTTCTGCCTTTGTTTAAATATATTAACAGTAAAAAGCACGGATTTTATATCCGTGCTTTTTATATTATATATATTTCCAGCCTGTGGACATTATATTTTTGTTTGCAGCTATGTAAGCAACAATACTTTCAACCAAATCATTGTTTTTTATTTTTGTTGAAATCTCCGCACGAACCTTAACACATCCGCTGTCTAAATCAATTGTCTGTAGCTTTCTAAGTAAAACATCGTCCGTTTCTCTAATCTGAGATACCAGATCGGACTTTATTTTTGCCGCACTTTCTTCTGTGCAAACAACTGATACACTGTAAAATGTTTCGGATTTTTTCGGCTTTGTTTTATCATATTCCTGATGCTTTTTTATTGCTTCTGTAATAGGATGAATAACAAGATGTGAAACAACTATTGTTGCAGCTATCATTGCAGCATACCAGAATTTATCCAAACAGCATAAAATACCAACCGAAGCAGCCGCCCATACTGTTGCTGCTGTATTAATTCCTTTAACCTTTGTACCGTCACTCAGAATAACACCTGCACCCAAAAAGCCAATTCCGCAAACAACCTGTGCGGCTATTCGTGTTACATCCGTGTTGCTGTCTCCCGCAATATAGGAAAATGAAGTGAATGCAAAAGCTCCGACACATACTATAATGTTTGTTACAATTCCTGTATAGTGCTTTGTAAGCTCTCTCTCTGTTCCGATAAGTGCACCAAGAAAAACCGAAAGAGCAATTCTGATTGCAAATCCCCAAAAAGTAGTAATTGCAGGCATTAAAAAATTTCCCCTTAATTAATATGCGCTTAAAGCGTTAAAGCTTGGTCTATTTTCAGCAAGCTCAACATTTGTTTTTTCATAAATTTTTTCCTGTAAAACCTGTGAAGCAAGAGGATAATCTACTTTCCATATCCATAAATTATTATAAAAGCCGCTTCCGAACTGACCGCCCTTGCAGGTGGTTACAACCGTACCATCCGGTTTTGTTTCATTGCTGGGCACAGTGTATGTTACCATGCTGTAGCCAAGCCATCCATGTGAAAGTGCATATTTTCCGATTGAAAGAATCTCAGATTTTGAAAAACCTGTTTTAACATAAGGAAGTAAATCCGTAACCACCTCAGCCATTTTAAGTGTTGAGGACTGGCTTGCCTTTTTGAAAAGCTGCTGAAGAACAGTTTTCTGTCTGTCTGCTCGAACAGTATCTGAATCTATGTGTCTGATTCGGCAATAAGCAAGTGCCTGCTCGCCATTAAGAAGAAGCTCGCCTGCTTGACCGCTGATTGTAACATTTCCGTACGTTCCGGGATGATTATTGATTTCTTTTATCTCCGCATTGGTCATTGTTATATTAACTCCGCCGAGTGAATCAATAATTTTTTTGAAGCTTGCAAAGTTAACAATAACATAGTTATCAATATTAACCTTGAACAGGTTTTCAACACAGTTGATGTAACAATTAACTCCTGATGCCATTGCTTCTGTTATTTTACCGAATTTACCTGTGCTTTCATCGCCTACTTTTGTTTCCCAATAAGCATATGAATCACGAAGGATAGAGGTTAAAACAATACCGCCTGTTTGTGTATTAACACTTGCAATAATTGCAGAGTCGGCACGTGTGCCGCTGTCTTCTATTTCATCTCCTCTTGTATCTTCACCAATAAGAAGAACATTCAAAACATTGCTTGATGAAGCAGGCTTACCTTTGTAATACCATTTTTTAACCATATCACGGTATGAAGAAACTTCTGATTTTGACGCTTCATTTATAATTGTAAAATCCTCAACAAGCGTATCCATTCCGTTCCATTCTTCAGTGTTGGCATTATCCTCTTTTTGGTTGCTGTCAATTGTTATGTTATTAAGTGTTTTGTTAACAAACCAGAAACCATAAACCCCTGTGCCGGCAATTGCAAGCACAAGCACCATAATTATGGAAATAAATACTTTTCCTTTTCCTGTTTTAATCCACTTTTTCTTTGCTTTGTTTGTCTTTTTTTTGTTTTTCACTGTTGAATAATCCTGATCTGTAAGTTCAAACAGATTAACACTTTCTTCGTTTTCTTTTTTATCAAAAATCTCATCAGCAAAAACAAAAGAATTTTCAACATTTTCTTCCTGAACAACCGGCTCCGATTCGGCAGGTGCTTGTTCCTCTGCCTGTTTTTCATTATTATTTTCTATATATTCAGGTTCCTCTGCTTCCGCTGTTTCTTCAATATTTTCTTCGCTTTCTGCTGTTTCAACAGTTTCTGCTTCCGGTTCCTTTTCACTCTCAGGCTCTACTTCCTCCTGAGAAATAATTTCTTCTTTAATTGGATTTTTTGACTCTTCGTTTTCAGCTTTATAATCAGCCCTAACTTTTTGCTCGTTTTCTTCTCTTCTTTTTGTGATTTCATTAAGAATATCATCTAAATCATAAGAAGGATTGCTCACGGGCAGTCATCTCCTCTCTTTTATTTTTCAATACACGTCAACATTATATATCATTATTATATTTATTTCAATAAACATTTTGTAAATTATAGCTTGGAAAATTTTAAAACAAAAAAGACCTTCTTTTCAGAAAGTCTTTTTGTAAATCTAGTACCTGCAGCTAATTATTCTTCATTATTTTCTGTTGCTTCCTCTGCTGTTTCAGTATCTTCTGTTTCTTCTTCCAATCTGTCAACAACAGAAATAGTTGCAACCTTTTCTCCTTCATTAACCTTCATTACCTTAACACCTTTGCTTGGTCTCTGGAAGGTTGAAATCTGGTCAATATGCGTTCTTATAACAATACCGTCACTCGTAATCATAATAACATCTTCATCTTCGGTAACAGGTGCAATCATTGCAACCTTTCCGTACTGCTCAGTGCGATAGTTTATAAGACCCTTTCCGCCTCTGCTCTGAACACGGTAATCATAAAAACTGCTCTTTCTTCCGAAACCTGTTTCGGAAACGGTAAGCAATGTATATCCTTCAAGCGAAGCAGCAAAACCAACAACATAGTCGTCCTCAGCAAGCGTAATTGCTCTTACACCTCTTGCTGTTCTGCCGATAAGTCTTGCGTCACTCTCATTAAAGCAGATACTCATACCGTTGTGCGTTGCAACAACAAGCTTTCTTTCACCGTCTGTTATTTCAACATAAGCAAGCTCGTCACCCTCATCAAGATTAATTGCAATAATTCCGCTCTGACGGATATGGTTATATTCATTGATGTCTGTTCTTTTTATAACACCCTTCTTTGTAACCATACAAAGATACTTTCTGTTTTCATCTCCAGGAATTTTAACCATTGCCGAAACGGTTTCATCCTTTTCAAACGGAAGAAGATTAACAATATTCATACCTTTTCCTGTTCTTGAAGAAGCAGGAATTTCATATGCCTTTTTCTTGAAAACCTTTCCTTTGTTTGTGAAAATAAAGATAACATCATGGGATGAACAGGAAAACATTGTTTTTGCAACATCTTCCTCTCGGCGGCTCATACCCATAATACCTCTGCCGCCTCTGTTCTGCGCCTTGTATGTATCAACCGTCATTCTTTTAATATACCCCATATTTGTAAGGGTAAGGATAGACTCTTCTACAGGAATTAAATCTTCATCCTCAACATCACCTGTATATGCTGAAATCTCGGTTCTTCTGTCATCACCGAATTTATCACCGATTGCCCGAGCCTCTTCTTTCACAATTTCAAGAATTCTATACTCATTTGCAAGTATATCAAGAAAATCTTTGATTTTTTCATGAAGTTCATTCAATTCATTCATGATTTTCTCAATTTCAAGTCCTGCTAACTGACCAAGACGGTATGCAACAATAGCACTTGCCTGAGGATCATCAAAACCAAATTTATCCATAATAGCCTGCTTTGCTTCTGACTGTCCGCCTCTGCAGGCACGGATTGTTGCAATAACATCATCAACAATGTCAATTGCCTTTGCAAGACCCTCTAAAATATGTGCTCTTTCCTGTGCTTTTTTAAGATCAAATTCCGTTCTTCTTCTTACAATATCTTTTTGGAATATGATATATTTCTGAAGAATTTCTTTTAGTGTAAGAACTTTAGGAACACCGTCATCAAGTGCAAGCATAATTGCTCCGAAGGTAACCTGCATATCGGTCATTTTATAAAGATTATTCAGAACAACCTGTGCATTGGCATCCTTCTTAACAACAACTTCTATATGCATACCTCTTCTGTCTGAATAATCCTGAACATCGGCAACACCCTCAAGCCTTTTTTCTTTAACAAGGTCTGCAATTCTTGTAATCAATCTTGCTTTATTTACACCGTATGGAATTTCCGTTACAACAATTTTATAGCGGTCATTCTTTGCTTCAACGATTTCCGCTTTTGCACGAACATATATTTTTCCGCGTCCTGTTGAATAAGCCTCTTTTATTCCCCTTGTGCCCATAATGATACCTGCGGTCGGGAAATCAGGACCCTTAATATGCTCCATAATCTCTTCAAGCTGTGCTTCAGGATTATCAATAAGGCAGCACATTCCTTCAATAACCTCTTTCATATTATGAGGCGGAATATTTGTTGCCATACCAACAGCAATACCTGAAGAACCATTCACCAAAAGGTTCGGAAAACGTGCAGGAAGAACCTGCGGCTCTTTCGTAGTATCATCAAAGTTCGGAGCCCAATCAACTGTATCCTTTTTTATATCCTCTAATATTTTCATGGAAATTTTGCTCATACGGCTTTCCGTATAACGGTAAGCAGCAGGCGGATCTCCGTCAATTGAACCAAAGTTTCCGTGACCGTCAACAAGGGGATGGCGCATTGAAAAGGATTGTGCCAGTCTTACCATTGCATCATACACAGACGCATCACCGTGCGGGTGATAATGACCCAAAACTTCACCGACAGTTGTTGCACACTTACGGTATGGTCTGTCAGGATAAAGACTGTTATCATACATTGCATAAAGAATTCTTCTGTGAACAGGCTTTAAACCATCTCTTACATCCGGAAGAGCACGGCTTACAATAACACTCATTGAATAATCAAGAAATGCTTTTCTGATTTCTGTGCTTATTTCAACATCAATTATTTTTTGATTATCATATCTTATTGTTTCATCAGGCATTTTATATCTCCTTTATATCGCAGGATATACACATCAAACTTTTTGCTTCTGCAGTTATTTTAAAATAATCACTTAAAAAAATTATATATCCAGATTTTCAACAAATTTAGCATTCTTTTCTATGAATTCACGGCGTGGCTCAACATTATCGCCCATAAGAATAGAAAAGTTTTCAGATGCTCTTTGTCCGTCTTCAATCGTAACTCTTTTCATTGTTCGGAATTCAGGGTCCATTGTTGTTTCCCAAAGCTGGCTTGGATCCATTTCACCTAAGCCTTTATATCTCTGAATATCACAATCTCCGCCGAACTCTTCTATTTTTTCATCTCTTTCTTCATCTGAAAAAGCATAAGCACTTTTCTTTCCTTTTGAAACCTTAAACAGCGGCGGCTGTGCAAGATAAACGTATCCGCCTTCAATAATCTGAGGCATATATCTGAAGAAGAAAGTTAAAAGAAGTGTTCTGATATGTGCACCGTCAACATCGGCATCTGCCATTATAACTATTTTATGATAACGCAGCCTTGCAATATCAAATTCTTCACCGATACCTGTTCCGAGTGCCATAACTACAGGAATAAGTTTTTCATTTGTATAAACCTTATCTACTCTTGCCTTTTCAACATTAAGCATTTTACCCCATAGTGGAAGAATTGCCATGTGCTCTCTGTCTCTTCCTTCTTTTGCGGAACCGCCTGCAGAATCTCCCTCAACGATGTAAATTTCACATTTTGTAGGATCTTTGCTTGTACAGTCTGCAAGCTTACCCGGCAATGAATTACTTTCAAGAGGTGATTTTCTTCTTGCATTTTCTCTTGCCTTTCTGGCAGCTTCTCTTGCTCTGGATGCATCAAGAGCCTTATTGAGTACAGCTTTTGCTATACCCGGATTTTCCTCAAAATAGGTCATAAGTTTTTCATAAACCATTGATGAAACAAGACCTGTTATATCCGTATTTCCAAGCTTACCCTTCGTCTGACCTTCAAACTGTGCTTCCGTTAATTTAACACTGATAACTGCCGTAATACCTTCACGAACATCCTCGCCGCTCAATTTTTTATCATTATCTTTAAGAATACCGAATTTTTTTCCGTAATCATTAAAAACACGTGTTAAAGCAGTTTTAAATCCTGTTTCATGAGTACCGCCGTCAATCGTATTAATATTGTTGGCAAATGAAAGCATCGTTTCGTTGTATGAATCTGTATAGCAGATTGCAACCTCTGCACTTCTGTCACCCTTTGTTGTTGAAAGATGAATAACTTCTTCCTGAACAGGGTTAAGTCCCCTGCTTGTATTGATATATTCAACGAAAGAACGAATACCTCCTTCATAGCAGAATTCTTCACTTTCCTGCTCCTCAGGATCATTGCTTCTTAAATCTGAAAGTGTAATTGAAAGTCCAGCATTAAGAAAAGCCTGCTCACGCAGTCTGCGTGCAAGAACTTCATATTCATAAATTGTTGTTTCGGTAAAAATTTCTCCGTCCGGTTTAAATCTGATTAATGTTCCGTGACCTTCAGCATCACCGATAATATGTAAATCATTAACAGGAATACCTCTTTCAAAACGCTGTGAATAGATATGACCGTTTTGTGTAACTTCTACCTCCAGCCATTCCGAAAGTGCATTAACAACAGAAGAACCAACACCATGCAGACCGCCTGATACTTTATAGCCGCTTCCGCCGAATTTTCCGCCCGCATGAAGAACGGTTAAAACAACAGTTACTGCAGGAAGTCCTGTTTTTTCATTAATGCCTGTCGGAATACCACGTCCGTTATCACGAACAGAAATAATATTATCGGGTAAAATATTACATTCAATATGTGTACACACCCCTGCAAGTGCTTCATCAATAGAATTATCCACAATTTCATAAACAAGATGATGAAGCCCTCTCGGTCCGGTTGAACCAATATACATACCCGGCCTTTTACGAACTGCTTCAAGACCTTCAAGAACCTGAATATCCTTTGCGGAATATTCTTCCGTTACAACGGTATTCATATCTTCTTCTTCAAGAACTGTTTTATTTTCTTCACTCATAAATTTACTCCTGTCTTTGTTCGTTTAAGCAAGGTACTTGTATTAAGCGGACTTACATAAACTTTATCCTCTGTAACAACAAAGCTTTTAGGTAGCTCGAAGTTAACATAAATTACTTTTTTTTCTTTTTCGGCTTTTGTAAGATAATCACGTGTTGCTTTATTAACAGTTGATGTATCCATATCAAAAATGCCTATCACTTTTTTACTGTTAATAACAGTATCCTCTCCAAGGTGCAAGAACATTTAATCACCTATTAAATTTCCGTTTGAAATATGAATTGTTTTTCCTTTTTTAAGACGCAAAACGGTATTTTTATCACAGCAGGTAATAAAAACCTGCAAGTCTTTTATATGATTTAAAATATAATCCTGTCTTTTTTCATCAAGCTCACTCATAACATCATCAAGCAAAGCAACAGGCATAATATCCGTCATTTCACGAAGAAGACTTGATTCTGCAAGCTTCAATGCAAGCACACAGCTTCTTTGCTGCCCCTGACTGCCGAAAATTCTTGCTTCCTTTTCATTAATAAAAATTTCAAGGTCATCTCTGTGGGGTCCAACGGTTGTAATTTTATTTATAATATCTTCTTTTTTACTTTTTTCAAGTAAATGAAAAAGATTTTCTTCAATTTCAGAAATTGACAGACCTGAATATTCAAATCCTCCTTTTAAGAAAAGATTCAATTCTTCTTTTCCTGATGACAAACCGGAAAAAATATCTTTTGCAAATGGAAGAAGTGCTTCAACATATTTCTGCCTTTGAAAAATTATTTTAGCACCGCTTTTTGCAAAATTTCTATTCCACACATAAAGAATATCTTCAAGTCCGTTGCTTTGCTGCATATCCTTCAAAATTATATTTCTTTGAGCAAGGCACCGGTTATATTCCTTTAAAACCATTCGGTAATTTGACTTTAACTGACAAAGTGCATTATCAATAAACTTCCTTCTTTCTGCCGGGCCGTCTTTTACCATAGAAAGATGAACAGGACTGAAAATAACTGCCTTAATTTCTTCACCAAGTAAAGCAGGTGTTGATTTTTTTACTCCGTTAAGCTCAGCAATTCTTCTCCCTTTAATAAGAATTTCAGCATTCTGTTCTCTTTCTTTACTAAAAAAATCAGCCTTAAGCCTTGCAAAATCGCATTTAAATTTAATTAAATGACTGTCTTTTACACCTCTGAAGGATTTTGAACCTGTAAAAAGATAAATTGCCTCTATTAAATTTGTTTTTCCTTGTGCATTTTCTCCGTAAATTATATTTATATCATCAAAATCAAGGGACAGACTTTCAATATTTCTGTAATTTTCTATTTCAATATGATTAATCTTCATTAATAACTTTTAAATCAATATTTTTAACAGATACAATATCTCCGCTTCTTATTTTCTTTCCTCTTGCAATACATTTTTCACCGTTAACCTTAACAAGATTGTCTGCAATCATCATTTTTGCAAAGCTGCCTGATTCTGCAAGACCTGAAAATTTAAGCAAACTGTCTAATTTTATATAATCTGTTTTTATTTTTATAATTTCCTCTTGCCTTTCGGCAACCTTTAATTTAAACTTCACTCTTTAACCTCATAGGAAGAACAAGGAATAAATAGCTTTCATCATGAACAGGCAAAACCTTAACCGGACTTACAGGACCGCTTAATTCTATTCTTACCTGATCTGTATCTGCCGCATTAAGCGCATCAAGCATATATTTTGAATTAAAACCTATTTCCACTCTTTCTCCGCTTATATTTGCATGTGTATAATCAACAACTCTTCCAAGTGCGGAAACTGTTGAAACTCTCATTTCATCATTGTCAAATAAACATCTTATCGGATTTTTAGCATTATTTTCAATAACGGGAATTGTTCTTTCAATACAGGCAATTGCCTCTCTTGTATTAATTAAAACAGTTGTAGCGCTTGTTTTAGGAACAGCAGCATTATAATCAAGAAAATCACCGTCCAAAAGTCGGCTTATAATACTGTAATCCTCAACCTCAAAAATAATATGACGTTTACCAACACTTATTGAAATATCTTTATCAGAATCATTTCCTATAAGCTTTATGAGCTCTCTTATTGTTTTTTTAGGAACAATAAATGAAACATCTTCTCCCTCATATTTTATCGTTTCTGTTCTTATGGCAAGTCTGTAGCCGTCAACACCGATAAGACGAAGCTGATTAAGAGTCATTTCAAATTTTAAACCGGTATGAACCGGTTTTGAGTTTTCATTTTCCGCAACTGCAAACAATGTTTGCATAACCATTTGCTGTAAAACAGACTGATTTATAAATAAAGGATATCCACCTGATACACTTGGAAGCTCAGGATAATCGTCGGCATCAATACCTGTTATATTATACTGAGCAGCACCTGCAACAATAGAAACAGAAGTACCGTTCGTTTCTATTGTAACTGTATCAGAAGCAAGTTTTCGTATAATATCACAAAGTATTTTTGCATTTATGACGATTGCACCCGGTTCTGTAACAGTAACAGTAAGCGTTGTATTTATACCAAATTCAAAATCATATCCTGTTAAACTTAATGTATCTGAACCGCATTCAATTAAAATTCCTTCAATAGTAGGAATTGTAACCTTTGCACTAACTGCTCTTATAACATTATTGCAGGCATCGCTTAATTTTTTTGTATTGCAGGTAAATTTCATATTTTTCCTCCTGTAAAAAAATCAGTTTTTCAATATCATTAATATCATTTTTTTATTATTCTTATTATAGACTGCGGAAATTGCTGAAAACTCATTTTTTATTAAATTTTAAGCCAAATTTCTCAAAATTAAGATTCTTAATTTTCTGCTGATAATTTGTGGCAATTGTTAATAAAAAATATTTTCCGCAAAAGCATTTAAAAACTTTTATGTTAATAACTAAAAACTTGTTAATAACTCAGTTATTTTCATCTTTAATATTGCTGATCATATCATCAACACGCCTTTTGAGTTTTGAATCCTTTTCCATATCATCTATAAGCTGCTCAACATTATAAATAACGGTTGAATGGTGCATTTTAAAGTTTTCACCAATCATTTCATAGCTTATATTTGTTATTTCACGAATCATATAAAGTGCAATTTTTCTTGCATGAACGATATTTGCGCGGCGTTTTTTGCTGTATAAATCCTCAACAGAAACACCTTCTGTTCGGCTGACCTCTTCAACAATTCTCTGAATTGTGATAGGCAGTGGCTGCGTGTCTGTTGTGACATCCTTGATAACTCTCTGTGCAAGAGCAATAGAAGGAGGGTTTCCTGCAATTTTACTCATTGCATAAAGTTTTTTTGTTGTTCCCTCAAGCTGACGAATATTGGTTTTAATTTTTTCTGCTATATAGCCGACAACAGCATCGGGAATCTGGAAATTAAGAAGTTCTGCCTTGCGCTTGATAATTGCACAGCGAGTTTCATATTCAGGTGATATAATATCTGCAAGAAGACCGTTTTCAAAGCGGCTGCATAAACGCTCTGTTAAACTCTGAATTTCTTTTGGCGGGCGATCGGAAGTTAAAACAACCTGTTTTCCGTTTTCAACAAGAGAATTGAAGGTGTGAAAAAATTCTTCTTCTGTTTGAACCTTACCCCCTATAAATTGAATATCATCTATTAAAAGAACATCTATATTTCTGAATTTATCATGAAAATCATCAACTGTTTTTTTACCAAGGGAATTTATAAATTCATTTGCAAAATCCTCGGCACGGGTATAAAGAATTCTCATAGATGGGTAATTTTTATGTATTTCATAACAGATTGCATTGAGAATATGTGTTTTTCCAAGACCTGATTTACCGTAAATAAAAAGAGGATTGTAATTATTGAAAACATTTTCACTTTTTACAGAGCCGCCCGGATTTTCAGCAACTGCAATTGCAGCACGATAAGCAAAACGGTTTGAAGGTCCTTCAATAAATGTGTCAAATGTAAAAAGCTCATCGGAAACATTATCTTTTTTTTCTTCAGGTTCTGATTTTATATCTTCAAATATAGCAGGAAATTCCTGTGCACATTCATAAGAAATATTAATATCAAATCCCATTACATTTTCAAATGCTTCTTTAAGTAATGTGCCGTATTGTTCCATAACAATTTTCTTTTTTAATGGGCTTGAAAGGCAAAGAATAAATGTATTATTTTTAAAATCTTTTATTTCTGCATCAGCAATCCATAATTTATAACCTGTTGAGGATGCTTTTGTTTTGCAATATTCAAGTACAGCTTCCCAAACATCATTATATGTATCCATTATTTCTCCTTAATTTTATTCAATTATTTTTAACAATGGTTTAATTTATTGCGGAAAATTCCAATGTAAATATAG
>OFFJ01000036.1_pt1 | contig 99461 bp, 74 predicted proteins | sample 1521261 | NCBI WGS metagenome assembly OFFJ01 (sample SAMEA3504122, study PRJEB24116) | mouse gut metagenome | biome: mouse gut; feature: mouse-associated habitat; material: faeces | place: Denmark | collected 2011 | reverse complement strand
ACCAGAGGGACATCTCCGGAATCGAAGAAAAAGTCATCTCGCTCTACGGCAGGGGAATGAGCACCAGGGACATCCATGACCAGCTGCAGGACCTCTATGGGATAGAGATGTCTGCAGAGATGGTCAGCAAGATCACGGACAAGATACTGCCGGAGATCCGGGAATGGCAGTCAAGGCCCCTGAACCCGGTCTACCCATTCGTGTTCATGGACTGCATCCATTACAAGGTCAGGGAAGACGGGCGGATACTCAGCCGTGCGGCCTATGTGGTTCTGGGCGTCACGACGGAAGGGTACAAGGAGATCCTCAGCATCACGGTAGGCGCCAATGAGAGCTCGAAGTTCTGGCTGGGGATGCTCAACGACCTGAAGAACCGGGGCGTGCAGGATGTGCTGTTCTTCTGCGTGGACGGGCTCCCTGGGTTCAAGGAGGCGATCAACGCCGTGTTCCCCCAGTCCGAAATCCAGAGGTGCGTCATCCACATGCTACGCAACTCGTTCAAGTATGTGAACTACAGTGACCTGAAGAAGTTCGCGTCTGATTTCAAGGCGGTATACAATGCCCCGAATGAAAAAACCGGGCTGGAAGCACTGTCAGATGTCAGGGAAAAATGGGGAAAGAAATATCCCTACGCAGTCAGCAACTGGGAAAACAACTGGGAAGATGTAAGCCCTTTCTTCCAGTTCCCTGACGAAGTACGCCGTATTATGTACACGACCAATATAATCGAGGGGCTGAACCGCCAGTACAGGAAAGTCACCAAGACAAAGAGCGTGTTCCCAAGCGACAGCTCTCTGGAAAAGATGCTCTATCTGGCCAGCCTGAATGTGGCGAAGAAGTGGACCCAAAGATACCGGAACTGGGACCAGGTACTCAACCAGCTGACAGTCCTCTATGGAGAGCGGCTGACCCAGTATCTGTAGAAAGGAAAGTCTGGGGCAGCGCACCCTGAAAGGGATGCTGCTGTTCCCATCCTTATCCCGTCGGCATTTATTGTATTGCCAGAAACCTCCATCCTTATTCCAGAGGCCGGGTGTGGGCAGAGCCCACGAAAAGAAGCAGCCAGGATGTTTTATTTTGGTGCAAAAAATTAGAAAAATCTGTATAAAGGCGTGCAGATTGGTAATACTATAATCAGCAAGATAAATCGACAACAAAATCTAGCCTAGGATTCGACAGAATATTGTACATATCTGGATTTTACCAGAAGGATTTTTCCTCCATAGACACAGAAAAATTTACAGCCTCGGTATTCTTAATTGAAATCTTCATATCCATAATCATTCAAAATTCCCTTAAGCCTATGAATCTCATTTAATAACCATGGAACATCTTGCCTGGCATTTGCTATAAAATCCTGATCATCAATGGTGGCTCCTATTAGTTCAATATCCTCTCCTGTTGTCTTTATAAAATCTGATCCACATGTATGATCTCTTCCTTCAACAAAAGATATCCACGGTCCTTTTGTTGCTTTATTACATCTTTTCTCAATTTCTTTTATTCTAGCATTATCCATTTCAATTTTTCCTTTATAATTTATATTAATTCTTTGAAGGATTTTTAATTACTGGTGTAAAAAGGCTTTCTGCTTGCTCTGCTGTAATTCCAAAAAGTGTACAATGATACGGATTCGTTGCTGAAGGCGATGGAATTACATCACCTCCAAGATCTCGAATAGCCCCAACCGTAGTTACACCCACTTTACCATGTGGATCTCTTGCAGTTAATTGTTCAATGGAAAGATCATTTCCACTGCTTACCGAAACACCATTTAACTTTCCGTCACTTCCCGTGGTTACACCCGATCCATTCGTGAATTGTTCAGCTCGGCATGTACCTCCTCTTACAACGGATGCATCATCACTTAAACCTTCATCAATCTTGGATGTTGGTGGGCATCCATCATCTGTTGGTGGTGCCGCTGTGTACCCACTTGGATCGTAATACACCACGGGATTATTCCCACAATATGCATACAGGTTCAATCCATCCTCCTGATATACATCTTCCTGTATAAACCGCCCAAGGACAGGATTGTAATATCTTGCACGCAGATAATACTGTTCAGTCAGCTCATCAAACTGCTGCCCCGTATAACGAATGCGGTTCGGAAGTTGTTCATACATCTCCGTTTCAACACCGAAAGCATTATACAGATAACTGTTCTGGATTCCACCCTCCCCGTCTGTAACCAATGCCGTACTGAGTTGCTCGTCGTGCTGGTAGTAGTAAAGTTCCTGCCCTCGTTGGAATGCGTCAATGCCTGCACCCAAATAATAGCTGGTCTTCTGCTCTTCCCTCCCTTCCTCATGCAAAAGTTCGCCGTTGTGGTATACAAAGCTGGTTTGCCGACCATTCTCCAGCAATTCAAAGCGCAGGTTTTCCACATCATAACGATTCTCCTGCACATTGCCGCCCTCAGTTTCCACTTTCGTCTGCTGATGCCGGCCGTTATAGGAAAACAACCTGATGCCTACAGGGCTCTTTTCTTCTACTATGCCACCCTGCCTGTCATATGTAAACTGATTTTTTCCGTTACCACTCTCTTCGGCAATTAACTGATTCTTTCCGTTAAACTGATATACAGTTGCACCTTTGGCATCCGTCTTTCTTACTCTGTTCCCTGCCTTGTCATAGGCATAAGAAACAGAAACGCCATTCCGCCGCTCTTCCAGAAGCTGTCCACGAACATCATACTGATAGGATATGTCCAGCGCACTACTTCCTTCTGTGATGCCGCCTAGCACTGTACTTGCCAGATTTCCCGACTTCACCGTACGGTTCCCGTTTCCGTCATATCGGTACGCTAAGGAGAGCAGTATCTTTTCTCCTGCTTTAGTCTCCAGGCTGCTGATATTCCCGTCCCCGTCATAGGCATACGCTGTCTCCACGCCGTTGCCATAGCAGATTCTGCTGATGCGGTTCAGGGCGTCATATCCGTACCGTACTTCCAGACCCTGCTCATTATAGATGCGGCTTCTTCTGCCCAGAATGTCATAGGCGTAACGGGTACATACCCCCGCAGGGTCCTTGATCTCCGTGATCTGCCCCGCCTTGTCATAGGTATAGGAAATTAAGCGTTTCCCGCTGGAACGCTTTTCTTTCAGACGTCCGTCTTCGTCATAGACATACTCATAAGCATGCCCGTCACAGACCGCGCGGATCACCCTGCCCAGGCTGTCATAGTGCCAGGTGCTGATATTGGGATTTTTCCCTTGTGCGTCTGTGGCTTTCTCATACACCGGCTTTCCGAATACATTGCAGTCCCGCTGCATATTTCAGACTCCACTTTAATTTGCTGATGGAGGCTTTTTCTTCCAAGCTATATTATATTTTTATTTCATATAGCTTATAAATTATAAAATCTCCTTCTTCCAAGTATTCCTCTTTATTGCAATCTATCTGTTTCACAGTTTTCCTTATATTTATAAAATCTATAATTTTATCATACGTTTCAAAAAGTCCATATTCATTTAATTGAATACTGGCAAACTGAGGTATTCTTTGGAAGATTATCTCGTTTAATACCGCAGAATAATAACTACCACCAGAATATGCATAGTCAAACCCTAAAAATATCCTATCTACTTCCTCTGATAATGACATTCGTGGCAACTCTTTTTCTGTTATGCATGCTAAAACACGATAATCTATATTGCCTTTTTTTGATATATCAATATATCTTTGAATGTATTTCATGTCAGTACATGCATCAACATAGATACTATTTTCCCAGGCTTTTTCAATATTGTCATAAAAGAATAAATCTAATTCTTTAATACCTCCATGATTTAAGTACCAATTATCTCCCTCAATTCCTTGATATAGATTTTCAACTCTTTTTTGGATTATTAGCCCATTTATATTCATAGCTTCCTCCAATTATTTATAGTCATATGGAACATGGACATTATAAATATGCGTATGATCCATATTATTACCTCCTGGAAAATGGCTACCGCTTCCAGGTGTAGCAGGATGATGCTGAGGTACATTATATTCTCTGGCCCATTCATCTAATATTTTAGCTTCGTCATACGAGATCGGATTTCCTCTTCTTGCTGATCTTGCTGACTCATTAGCTAAATCTAATAACGCCTTTTGATCTGGCGTTTGTCGTTGAGGGTTACTCTTGTTATTGCCATTATTATTTCCATTGCCAATATTTCCATTTGGTGGACATCCATTACCTGATTGTGATTTATTCCCTGTATACCCACTCGGATCATAGTACACCACCGGATTATTTCCACAGTAGGCATATAAATTCAGTCCATCACCCTGATATACATCCTCCTGCATAAACCGCCCAAGCACAGGGTTGTAGTATCTCGCCCGTAAGTAGTACTGCTCGGCCAGGTCATCATACTGCTGCCCCGTATACAGCATACGATTAGAAAACTGCTCTGTTCGATCCAGCATATTGCCAAATGCATCATACTGGTAGCTGTTTTCAACAACTCCCTTCCCGTTTGTAATAAAGGCCGTACTTAACTGCTCATCCTGCTGATAGTAATAGCTTTCCTCACTTCGCTGAAACGCATCGGTTCCTAACCCAAAATGATAACTGGTCCGATTCCCTTCTCTCCCTTCCTCATGCAAAAGTTCCCCATTGTGATAGACAAAGCCTGTTCGCCTGCCATTCTCCAGCAATTCAAAACGCAGACTTTCAGAGTCATAACGGTTCTCCTGTACATTGCCCCTCTCAGTCTCCACCTTCGTCTGCTGATGGCGGCTGTTATAGGAAAACAGACGGATCCCCGCATGGGTTCTTTTCTCTACTATACCCCCCTGTCTGTCATATGTAAACTCATTTTTATCGTCATTATTCTCTTCCCCGATCAGCTGGTTCTTCCTGTTAAACCGATACAGGGTCGTCCCTTTCTCATCCGTTTTTCTCAGACGGTTCCCCGCCTTATCATAGGCATAGCAGACAGAAGCGCCGTTGCGCCGCTCTTCCAGAAGCTGTCCCCGAACATCATAACTGTAAGAAATATCCAGCGCATTACTGCCTGCAGTGATTCCGGATGTGATGCCGCCCAATGCCGCGCCTGCCTGTGTGCCTACTTTGGCCGTACGGTTCCCGTTGCCGTCATACTGGTACGCAAAGGAGAGCAGTATCTTTTCTCCTGCTTTGGTCTCCAGTCTGCTGATATTTCCGTCCCCGTCATAGGCATACGCTGTCTCCACGCCGTTGCCATAGCAGATTCTGCTGATGCGGTTCAGGGCGTCATATCCGTACCGTACTTCCAGACCCTGCTCATTATAGATGCGGCTTCTTCTGCCCAGAATGTCATAGGCGTAACGGGTACATACCCCCGCAGGGTCCTTGATCTCCGTGATCTGCCCCGCCTTGTCATAGGTATAGGAAATTAAGCGTTTCCCGCTGGAACGCTTTTCTTTCAGACGTCCGTCTTCGTCATAGACATACTCATAAGCATGCCCGTCACAGACCGCGCGGATCACCCTGCCCAGGCTGTCATAGTGCCAGGTGCTGATATTGGGATTTTTCCCTTGTGCGTCTGTGGCTTTCTCATACACCGGCTTTCCGAATACATTGCAGTCCCGCTGCATCCGCCTGCCGTCCCGGTCGATATGCAGGGACAGATTGCCTTCCTCGTCATACCGGAACGTCTCGCTGTACCCAAGCTGGTCAATTCGCTCACTGACCTTACCGAAGCTGTTATAACGGTACTCTACGGAATTGCCGTTGCCGTCCGTGGTTCTGCAGACCTGGCCCCCAGGGGTATATGCATATCCCTCCTTTACACCGTCCGCGAATCCGATGCTGGTGATGCGTCCCCAGCTGTCCACATCATAAGAGATGGGATTCCGATTGCCGTCCACGACTCCTATGATCTGTCCCCTTGCGTTATACGCAAACTGCTGGAGGGTGCGCTGCCCCTTCCCGGCTGGCTGGCTGAAGGCAGCATCTTGCGCCATACCCTCACCACATGCAGAACCATCTCCCCCGCTGCCATTCCAGTTGCCGTCCCCAAAACGCCGTACCTCCCTGATCTTTCCATCCGGCCCATAGGAAAACGCTGTCTGGTTTCCGAACCCGTCTTTCTGGGCAGCCAGCCGGTTCTCCAGATCGTAGGAACGCTCCTGTACCAGCTCTCCCAGGGCGTTGGTGACGCGGATTCGGTTGCCCCGGCTGTCATAGGCATAGGTGGTCCCCGGGCCGCCGTCGCTCTCCGGCTCGTGTCCATACGGGCCGATTTCCTTGGACAACTTGTCATTTCGGTCATAAAGGTAGCGCATGACTGCTCCGCCGGGATTTGTCCTGCGGGTCAGGCGGTCTTTCAGGTCATAGCAGAAACCTGCCTCCAGATGCTCCCCGTCGGCCCCCAGAACGGTATGCCTCAGCACATTTCCGGCTTCGTCATAGACATACTGCACCCGTCTGTCAATGCCGTTCTTCCTGTCTATGATCCGCTCCTCTCTCAGTCGGTCGTCCGCGTCATATTCCCTGCGGATTTCAAAACCTTTGGGAGTGGTGATCTTTGTCAGGTTGCCGTTCGCGTCATAGGCATACTTTGTCACGGCGGTCTGTGCCGGACCGTTGCCCTGGATTTCCTCTCTCCTCTGGATTCGCCAGCCGTTCCTATTATAAGTATAACGAACGATGCTGTGAACTCCGTCCGCAATGACACGTTCTTCCAGTGTCACATTCCCCAGACAGTCATAGTCATAGCGCATCTTTGCGCCGAAATCGTCCTGTACGGAAGTGAGATGGTTGTTCCCGTCATAGGAGAAACGGATCCGATGCCAGTCTGCCGGCTCCCCGTTCTTTTCTACCTCCTGCTGCCCATAGGCCTCTTCAACCTTATTGCCCTGGGAGTCATAGATATACGCAATGACGCGGTATAAAGGCTGGCCGTTGTCGCCTGCGGAGCCGCTGTCTGCCTGTTCACAGGAACCGCAGACCGCTTCCTTCACCTTTACCTGCTCACGGATCTTCCAACCCAGACTGTTGTAGGTATACAGGGTCTCTTTCCCTTCTCCGTCCACTTCCCGGATGATCTGCCCGTGGCCGTTATACGCGTAGGTGTGCAGAGTGTTTCCCTCCGGGTCCTGCAGCAACGTCAGTCGGCCGCAGGCATCATAGGCATAACGATAGCCAGCGCCATCGTCGGTAACTGCATCATAGGACTCGGGCTGCACCCGCTTTATCATATTTCCGTCCGGGTCATAGAACCGCCGTTCCACGCCCCCATCAGGATAACGGATGCGGATACAGTTCCCGTAAGAATCGTACTCATAGCGGGTCCCCTCGCCGTTCTCACCCATTTGGGCATAGCTTACCGGATGGATTTTATTCGTAATATCCCCGTCAAAATTGCGGAATACTCGCTGATGTTCCCGTAAGGGTGATATGGTGTCCACCACTCTCTCCAGGAAATCACGTCGGTACTCATAGCCTCCTTCCTTCTGTTCCCACTGCACCGGCGGATAATAAGCCGTCAGATTACCCATTCGGTCATAGAACGTATGGCTGGTATACCCCTCTCCGTCCGTGCGGCTGGTGACAAAGTTTCTGGAATTATATGCCATTTCCACCGTTCCGTAAGAATTGCTGACAGACATTCTGCGTCCCACGGTGTCATAGCTGTAGGCAGTTTCCTCCCCCCTGGGTGTGGTGACACGGCTGGGATAAGCGCGGTTTGCATCGTACTCCTTCAGGGTCTCATTGCCCAGCGCATCCCGCTCCAGAATGCATCTTCCCATGGAATCATAGGCTTTTTCGGTTTGCCGCCACTGCCGGTGGTCAATTTTCTCCTGCGTCAGGATCTGGTTGTGCGCATAATCATAGGTATACCGGGTCTCTCTGCCATCCGTATCCCAGGTGCGCACCAGGTCATGGTTCTCGTCATATGCCTGGCACACTTCGTATCCGTCCGGAGACTGTTCCCGGACAATCCGCCCAAAGGAATCATACGCCCACACCTTTTTCAGTCCCAGGCGGCTGGTCTCGCCGGTCTTCATGTTATCGTCGGAGTATTCATATATCTCGCAGGTGCCGTCATCATAGAGAACGCGGTCCATCAGAAGCTGGTCGTTGTATTCATAGATTTCCGTCTTACCGTTTTCACTGTAGTAAATGGTACTCCTGCGGTTTGCGTCGTCATAAGTAAAGGTCTGGTATACCCCGCTGGTAAAGCCCTGACGGGTAATCCTGCCCTTTTCGTCATACTCGTTTTCAATATAACGGCTGCCGTTCTGGTCGGTGACGGAGGTGATATGTCCGTTTTCGTCATACGTATAATGGGTGATCCCTTCGTCCGTATGAACCACGTCTATCAAATACTCGCCCCCATAGCGGTACTGGGTCCTGCGTCCGATCTCATCCGTGATCTGCAGGATACGTCCGCCCCGACACTTTACCTCCAGCACATTGCCGAGAGGGGTGGTAATCCTCTCCAGCCCTTCCTCGCCGTAGGAAAGCAGCAGATTCAGATGATTCGGATATTCCACGCGGGAAAGCCGCCCCTGCCGGTCATAGACACACAGGGTATGATCCATCACATCTGCCAGCAGGAAGGTGCCCTGCTTCCCGCTTCCGGCATCCTCCCTCAGGGTGAGACTGAAGCGGGAGGTTCCTCTGCTTTGGTTTACCCAGATTTCTCCCTGCTTTTCAAAGCATACGGAATGTCCTGTGACAGTCTCCATATGAACCCGGATCTTCTCCGTATCCTGTGTATCCCGATAGATTCTGCTGGCATAAGGGAAGCTCCATCCCCGGCCAAACACCGAGTCCTTTCCACCGGTGGAATAATAGGATCTTTCCAGCTTCCATGATAAGGGCAGACTTGCCAGAAGGAAGTCTGTGGTATGAATCAGATAGGTGCCCGTGACCGCATCCACCGGATCGGCGATAAAGGCGGAAAGTGAGTTGGCAAAGGCATTCCTGGCCAGACTGTCTTTCCAGTCGAAGGGCTGCCCGAACAGGCCGCTCATCAGGCCGTCCATCCCTGTATCCACCAATGTACCCACGAAAACCTTCGCCAGCTTCTGTGCGGTGGGATTGTTCAGATGAATCTTTCCCAAGATGCCGTCGGTGATGCCGCTTCCCAGATATCCCTGCAGAGCGCCGACACCCATGTTGAACACCAGGCTCATGGGATCCACTTTGCCTGTCTCCACATACTGGTTGTAGGCCGCGCCGATCACATTGCTGCCCATTTGGATCACAGACTTTAATCTTTTCAGTTCCTTGCTGCCGCAGGCCAGACGTCCCAGTTTCGCCGTGCCGGAAATGCTTCCCATGGCTTTTCCCGACACAATGCCAAAGGCAATATCCACCCCTACTTTGATCACATTGTAGAGGAGTTCGTTTCCGCCGCACAAATCATCACGCAGGAAATTGTGTCCCCGGTCCAGGTTGCCGGTCTGGGATTTATTGATGTTATCCACGCCTTCCCCGATATCCGAGACCGCAATCCCAATAGACGCGGCTCCAAGGCCAAATGTGGCAATCATTGTGGGACCGCACAGTGCAGCCACTGCGGCGGTGGCGGTACCGGCGGTGGCAACGGTGAGCACAACGGCCACCGCGATGGTGGCAACAACGGCGGCAATCTTTCCCAGGCCCCTTAATATCTGTTTTCGACCCTCTTCATGTTTCTCCACCAGCAGATTTGTAGCATTCTGATTAACACTGTCCCGAGCTTCTTTGTCATGTTCAGTTACGCTTTTTTTCAGACTGTCCAGTGTGGGATTATCCGCCGGGGTTGTATCTGTAGCCTCCATTTTGACAAAGGCGGCGATAATCTTGGCTTCCTCTGTGAGTTCGATTTTTGTTCCTGCCTCGCCGATCTGAAAAGACAGAGCGCCGGCCTGCAGGGCCACCTGCCTGGAGGGACTTCCTGCTTCTTCCATAGCTTCTCCCAGAGAAAGGTTCTTCTCCGTGTGAAGTTCAATATTTTTTCCCTTGATCTCCACGTGTCCGTTCACATCCAAAGACACGCTGGTCTCGTTCTGCTGATCCGCAGACATGGAAGCATAAGAAGGAGCCAGCAGAAGTTCTGCGCCGTTTACATTAGAGAAGGACTTATAATCCGGCTTCTGTGCATAGCTTCCCGAGGAGCCGGATGCCTGCGCCCCGTCAACGCGGACTGCATGGACTGCTATGGCATCCCTTTCGTCGTCACTGGGAAAATAGATATGTACCTGACTCCCCACTTCCGGCATACAGTAAATGAAGCTGCTCTCTATGGCATATGTAAAATATTTCACATGAGGGGATGTGTCGTATTCGGGATCCATATGAAAATGTACCCGTACACAGTTACCGGAGCGTTCCTTCACGGTTGCCGGAATGCTCATTCCAAAAATATGGGAATTCTTTTGGGGCGGGCACACTACCCCCTTTTTCCGGTTCAGTCTATAAGAACGAACCAGTTCCCCATCTATGGTGCGGTAATGTATGCTGGTGACAACCGTACTGATTCCCTTGAACCGGACTTTCTGTCCCAGGCTGAGATTTTCTTCCGCAGTTACTTCCCAGCCCATATGTTCCTGAGACAGGATCCCCAGCATACAACCGATACGATAGTATCTGTCCATATCCTTGGTTTCCTGATAATCCTCTCCGTCCAGGACATATTCTTCCCCCAGATCCGGTATTCCAAAATAGGCCCGGCCATGGTCAGAGCGGCAGTCAGGTACCAGAAATGTTCCAAAGCTGCTGGCAAGGCGCGCCAGAAAATCCCAGTCGCTCTCTTCATATTGAAGCAGAAAATCCGGAATTACCGCTCCCTTTGTCACACAATCCTTAATCTCGGCATCTGGCTGGTTTTCGAGCACCTTATCCATGACCTGTCTGTAGGTCGCGTCCAAATTTAAGAAGCTCTGGCTTACCGGCACAAGCCCCCAGTCCATGGTATAGGAAAGCGCTTTTACCTTCAGGCCGCACAGCCCTCTGTCTTTCACCATTTTGACGTCTACAATTTTACCGGCAAACAAAAGTTTCCCCCGGCCTTCCTCATAAACCTCAATACCGTCCTGATCTGCCGTTCCATGGATCGCGGATTCAATTTTCTCCTCCTCCGCAATCAAAGTGAGTTCCACAGATACATGATGATTAAAGGATGCATCTAATGTAAATGCTTCTACATCGATAACTCCCTCCAGAGGGAGCCTGATTTTGAGTCCCTGATAAGTAAGCTCCATCCCATCCTCCTATTCCGGCTGCCCCGACAACAGTATCGTAACCAGCCCTCCATAAATGCATCTCACACTGCATCTACGCAGAAGTACCGGTTCCCCGTTAATAAATACTTTTCTATGTCCCCTTCTCCATTCCGCGTCTGCCGGAAAACATGCCTTGCATTCTCCCATACATTGCTCCAGCAGACTGTCCGTTACTTCTATCTTTCTGTTGCCGCAGAAAAAATCTATGACACTGTCCAGAAATCCTTTTTTCTTCTCGATTTCCTCATTTGCCTTTCGTGCCGCCTCTTCTGCCGCAGCCTTCAGGGTGGGATTTTCCTTGCTCTTGCAGCCTCCAAAATTGATAATATTCGTGTCAAGCACTGTATCCTTTATAATCATCTGCGGTATCTGGCGGGTCTTAACCCCATGGGTCTCTCCCAGCGCAAGATAGCTCTCCCTCATGCCGTGGGTGCACTCAACTCGGGCACAATGCACCACATAGGTGGTATCTCTGTGTCTGGTCCTGCGCAATTCATCCTTTTTTTGTTCCACCGCCTCTGCAGCAGCCTGTGCCTCTTCCGCCGCGGCTTCCATACTTTTTTCAGCCGCTTTTTGCTCTTTTTTAGCTGCGTCCAGAGCCTCCTGAGCCTCCTTCATTTTTTTATAGTTTTCCGGACTGCCGTCCTGAAACATGTATTGGTTCATTGCGTCCTTATAGGCCTTCTCCGCAGCAGATGTCTTTTCCTGGGCTGAAGTCAGAGCACTTCCCGCATCGCTATATGCTTTGTAAGCATCATTAGCCGTATTTTCAACATCCGACAGGCTTACATCTGACATGTTTGAGACCGTAGCCTTTGACATTCCATCCGCCACAGACATTGCGATATCTTCCACCGCATTCTGAACCATAACAACATTGCTCATTTATTCCACCTCCACTTCTTCAAAACATATCCCTATGGGCCGACGCCGCAGCAGACTCTCCGCCAGTGCCAGACTCACAATCGGATCTTTCCGGTCATTCCCTTCCAGCAGAAACAGGTTATGCCGGCCGATCTTGCCATGATCCAAAACCAGTCTCTTTACCGTTCCGTTCGGATAATATTCCGTTTTGTCCGAAACAGCTTCCACCTGCTCCATAAGAGTATGTACATATTGATACTGAAGAACATTTTCCTTATGAATCAAAACCACATCTTGAAAGAACAGCCCCGGCTCATATGCCTCCAGAATATCTCTGAAGCGTTCGTCAAACATGGTCACGGGACATTGCAGAAAATCCCATCTGGCTTCCCTGCCGCTTCCCTTTAGGTACAGAACCACGCCGTCATTTAATTTCTTCGCATCCTGCCTGGAAAATATGTGCCGGCCGCCGTTTATGTCAAAATCCCGATACTGAATGGCACAGGATAGTTCCGCATCCTGCCTGATAAAAAAATATCTCATGCCTGCTCCCCCCTGTATACGTGAATCACCTGAAGCTGCTCTGCGCTGATTTTCAAAAAGGGAATGCTTTCTGCAGGGATTATGGCAGACAGCAGTTCCGCCCCTGCAAGAGAGGTGTTTTCAAAGCTGCAGTCCCTAAAATCCGCGCCGCTTAAGTTACAGCCCTCAAAACTGCATCCGCTGATTTTGCTTTGTGTATATCTGCTCCCTTCCATATTGCAATGATCAAACTTTACATCCCGTATGGTACATTCCTCGAAAGTTATAAAACGCATATCCAGATCTTTGGGATCTTTCCCCTGGCATTTCCCTCTGTACCAATAGCCAAATACCATGTTTTCCGGATTATGAGCTGCCTTTTTCAATTCATCTTTCCATGCCGAGTCCGGCTTTTCCACCCGGTCCGTCTGTACCAGAAACTCTGATCTATCACGATATTCTCCCCACTTTACAAGCCAGTACGGCGAGCGGACCACCTTGTCAAAGATCCCCTTTTCTTCCCAATCCCGCAGTCGATAGCGAAGAATCTGGCAGATCATACTGTCCATAAGGGGCAGTTCGTCAAACAGTAGATTTTGTATGTCATAGCTGCTGACAGCCCCTCCGTAGCCGCTGTTTGCTTCTTCCAGAACACTCCGCAGACGTTCAAACGGTTCAAATAGTTTTTCCGCGTCCACATAGCTTTCCGCAGGCTCTACATCCAGATACCAGCGCATATCCAGTCCATGGAGAAAAATACGGTATTTCCTGTGGATCAAATCTGCCTTTAGTATGGAAATATACAAGAAGCATACATACTCTTTCTCCTGCTTCTCCATCTGCTCTCCCAGTCGGTCCATCCCCACTTTTACCAGATCTTCCAAATACCCGGCATGCTCCATGAGATGCTTTTCCATATTGCTGCGGAAATCCGAAATTTTTTCGGATACCGTCTCCCGATAACTCTGTAAAGCTGCCTCTCTCTCCATCTGTTTTTCCTCCGTCAACGCTAATCGAAATTCACCTGCGTACCCCTGATATAGAAATTCCCACTGTCCATAATAATCTGTCCGCCGTCCAGGCTCTGCGCTATAAATTTCTCCTGCACGTGAATATTAAACGACTCTTCCGCATAGAGCGTCATGCCCGTCTCCGCCTCTGCACGCACCATAGTCTGCGCCTGCACCGTAACTTTTCCGTCCGAATCAATCACCACCGAAGACGCCTGTTTTCCGCAGGAGAGTTTTATATGGTCCGGCGCCAAAGCCAGTTCCTGACCGGCTTTTGTCCTCAGATACCGACTGTCGGGGTTTCCCATCCGATCCTCCTCACCTGTCTGCGGGGTTTCGTAATTGCTGACAGCGCTAAGAGCCACAGCCTCTTTTTCCTGCTTTGAAGGAAAGTAAATCCGCACATCATCTCCCTCCTCCGGCATGCAGTACCATCCGCTCCCATCCGGTGAAGCGGAAATCGTAGAAAATGGAAACCAATATACCGCCCTTTCCCTATGGTCCCTGTCAATCGAAAGCGCTGCCTGTATCTTGGTTCCAGATACACCAACCACCTTTCCCGTCAGAGCCACACCAATCAGATGCATCGGATAGGATGCGGCCTGCTTCAGTCCCCGGGCGCTCTGCAGACCATATATCCCAGTCAATTCTTGATTTTTAAAAACATACCGGCAGGAATATGCCACCAGTTTTTTTCCCTGTATGGCTACAGGTTCAAACATCCCCAGCAACTGCTCTGAAGCGATTTGATAGCGGGTAAAATCCACGGCATTGACTTCCCTTCCGTTTGCCTTCAAAAAGTAATAGGAGTCCATGTCCTTGTCTATTCCCAGCACCTGATAGGATAATTCCGCATCGGCAAACTCCGGTATGCCGGCATACAGCTTCATCCCTTCCTGCCGGCTCTCAGGCGTAAGCGTAAGACCCGCGGCGGAAAGCACCCTTTTCAAAAACGCCCAGTCCGTTTCCTCATACTGAACATACAGATTTTCTATTGCCTGATCTGCTCCCACGCATATTATGCCGCACTGTTCTTTCCTGCCGTCTTCCTTTTCATAACCGGCCTCCACCTCTTTCACCAATGCCTGATACGTCATTTTTGTATCCTGAAAAGAACGGGAACATTTCGCTCGGTCCATAAGCCAGCTCCTGCTTTTTCCTCTGATTTGAACCGTTTTCATCTGCCCCTGCTCCCACAACTGCAGATCCGTCACTATACCGGAGAATAATACTCTCTTTTCCCCGCCGTCTCTCAAATACACCGTTACTTCCTGGCAATCCGGTAACTCATAGAGCAGTTCGTCCCCATCTGCATAAGCCAGAAGCATAAGCGTGCTGTGTTCCCCAATTCGGGATTCTATTTCACAGTCCAGAACTTCCATTATGGGAAGCCCTGTTACACTAATATCATGTAAGCTGTACATTGCGCACCTCCGTTAATTATTCTCAATGACAGATGCGTTAAATTCCACCGTGTCGCTGGTCATGCGCATACTGCCTCCCGCATCGCTGATGATCTGGATCTGTGTTCCGGCCGTCACCTCCATGGCTCCCTCCGTGGTAAAGCACACGGCTTCCGCCGCGCTGATTACAATATCTTCATCCGTCCGAATCTCGGCCTTTCCGTCATTTGTCAACGTGACTGTTCCCTTATCTTCGCCCACCGCAAGCTGGATTCCTCCCGGAACAAACCGAACGGATTTGCCGTCCGGTGCCGTGATGTCTTTCGCGTCAGGATTTTCCATTGCGCTGCCTTGTGTGGGGGAAGACTCTCCCAGAATATTGGCAATGGCATATCCTTCGCTTTCATCATCCGCAGGAAAAAATATCCGAACGCGGTCACCTTTCTTCGGCATGCAATACCATCCGCTACCGTCCGGGGAAGCTGCAACCGTGGAAAACGGATAATAATACTGTTTTTTGTATTTTTTCAAGGCATCCGTTTCCAGCTTCACCTGAATCCTGTTTCGCTTTATGCTTTCCACGATCCCGTTTATGGACACGCCACTGAGGAACGGATTCCCATATGAAGCAACGGTAAGGCCTTCCCGGAAAAAAAGGCTGTAACGATTCACAAGAACCCCCTGGCAAATGCTTCTTTCTATTTTGCCAATGTAGAGGTCATGATCATGGAACCGTACCTTTTCTCCCAGGGGAAAAAGTTCATATGCTTCCACCTCATAGCATAATTGTCCCTTTAAGGTCTTTCCTGTATCTGCCGGAGCGGCATTTCGTATTATCCTGTAAGGAAGATGGTCCCAATCCGCATCCTCCTGCGTATCCATAAGTCCTGCCCGCAGACAGATGCCGGGCTTTGCGCTGTCAATATATGCGGAGGCGCCATATTTTGACAAAATACGATTCAAAAACGCCCAGTCTGTCTCCTGGTATTGAACCATAATCTGCCCATATTCTTCATTGGGTATGGAAAACAATATTTCACTCTGTTTCTTATAAGGTTTCATAACCTTTTCCACTAATTCATGAGAAGTAATGCCTGTATCTTGAAAGGAACGATTCTGCACATAAAAGTCCATCTGACAGCTTCCCGTCACAACCTCCAGGAATATGGAGCACTGTTTCCCGCTGGTTTTTACATTCATGCTGAGGATAAGCCCATAAAACAAAGGCTCAAGTCTCCTGTCCCTCAAAGCATACAATGCCACACCTGCATTTTCTTCGTACAGAAGATAATCCTTCGCCTCCTCTTCTGCCGCTGCCGTTACAGACAGCCTTCCATGGCATCCCTGCTCTTCTCTGATCACAAGCTGAAGTACCGGCATGGTGGTGTCCCCCATCACCAATACCAACTGCCCATAAGTAATCGCATCCATAGATCAATCCCCCTTCCGGCTGTTCATCTCCTGTATAACATAAACCATGGCTTCCAGAAGGAGTCCCATGCCCTTGCGTTCTTCCTCCGGACAGTTTAAAACCCCCGCATATAGCCGTTCATCCTTATGAAAACGAAACATCACATTATACAGCCGCCCCTCTGAAGTAGGCATTGCAAAGCAGAAATATTCCATATCCCCCATGCTTTTCCTGCGTTCGGGCTTCATGATCCAGTGCATTTCTCTGAATCTTTCTTTTGTTTCATTAATCCACTGATCCAGAGACTGCCTTACCTTTTTACAGGGTGTATATGACACAGAGAGGGAAACCTTACGTTTATTGCCCGCAAAAAGTACGGCTCCCGGCTCGTCGTTTTCCACCTCATAGAAATTTTTAATATAGGGAATAATCAGTTTCCCTTCCAGCAATGCCCTTGGTTCAAATTCCAGAGGCAGTGTATACAAATACAGCCCCCCTCTCCGCACCCCTTCGATTAATTCCTCCAGCGTGTAGGTAATCTGCTCCTTGGGATCATACTGCTTCCTCAGACGTTCTCTTTCCTCTTCTTCCTGCCGCTCCCAATATTCCTTTATAAAACGCGCTATGGATAGATCCATCTCTTTCTCCATGCCTGCCGCCTCCTTTTCTTGCCTAAAGCATAAGCAATGTCCCCTCTTTTTTCCGGGACCGTTCCGGTTCTTCTCCTCTTCCCGCAGCCTCCCGGAGAATTCTTTTAAACCCGCCGTATATCTGCGCGTTGGTATATTCCTGCTCCTGTCCCAGCCTGGTATTCAGATAGGCGCGGACCGCCTCATAAGGCATGGCCTCCCGAAGCTGCAGACAGTCAAGGCAGAAAGCGCTGTCCCAGGGATCGGTCACGCGCCGTTTCAATAATTCCTTCGCAAAACAGCAGCAAATCTGCGGCCAGATACCCGGATGCTCCGGCGCCGCATAGGGAACATGGATCCGGTTTACCGTGTCATATTCCGTCTCATAGTCTAAAAAATCCACATATTCTGACCGAAGCCTCGCCCCCGGCAGCAGCTTGAAACGTCCCAGTTCCAGTTGCTGCTCCCCATCCGGCGGCTCCTCCTCCACTATGATCCGGGAAAAAAATTCTTCCCCGCCGTTCCCTACAGCCTTGTCCCAGAAATGCACCTTCAGGTATACCTGCCTTCCCTCCGCCTTACAGGAGACGGAACAGGGCTTGTCCAAAAAATACGGCAGCCCTTTATAACACAGAATCCCTGGAAATATGGTCAGCCCCGTCTCGCTTCCCCTGATATCACATCCCGCCAGAATCCCGTCACTATACTTTTGATACTGCAAGTAAAACAGGCTTCTGGGGAAATCCCGAAGGTTTTCCAGCATTTCTTTTTTCAGGAGCCTTTTCGCCTCAAAAATCGGAAAAATATTCTGAAACATCTTCTACCCCCTGCGGCACCGCAGATTATTCCGCGTGCCCTGTTCATATATTGCTTCCATACCCCTTTCGAGTTTCAGCAAATGGCGATCTCACCCACCTGCATGGTCTCCTCCACTCCGATGATGCCGAAATGGTATTCATAAAAAAGTTCCACATGATATCGGATATCCAGAAACGTATCAATCAGAAAACCGATCCTCTGCTCCAGTTTCCTCTCCTTCTTTAATCCCGTATAAATCAGCACCTCGTCCGGGCATTCGTTGTTGTGATAGACAATGCTGTCCGCTACCAGGCCGTGTACCATATCCAGAAAAACCGGCAGCGCACTCCCTGCCCGGAAGATACTCAGCCACCCGCCCAACAGTATTTCCCGCTCTTTTCCATCCAGATCCAGAAACACGCTCCGGGCCGTCTCTCCAAAGCCTCCCTCCAGAATCTCTTTTGCCAGAAGCCTTTTATCGTAATCTTCCCTTGTCATGCCCCTTCGGATATCGTTCTGGGCCAGCATATGCAGGCTCAAATTTGTCAGGCTTTCCCGCAGCTCCGGAAAGTCTGTGGGATCCGGGGGGAACATGCCCTGAAAAATGTCATAAAAGCGGTAGTAGGTATTTACCCCTATGCTCACGTCCCCCCTCTGCCCGTCGGTCTCCAGCCAGGTCTGGTTGAGACAGGGCAGCGACAATTCCATATAGCCGCTTCCATGCGGCGCGTGGATAAAGCGGAGTTTTTCTTCCGGGATCCGCTCCTCCTGCGCCGCCAGCAGCACTTCCCACAGATATCTCATAAGGCCCCTCCAAATCAAAGCAGCTGCAATGTCATCGGAATCTCTCTCATACCAGTACTCCGCCGCAGTCATACTCCGGATATATCCTCTGTACCTCCGACACAAGAAAACTCAAAACATCCCTCTGAAGCCATTCCAGCTTCTGTCCTCTCCGAAAGTACAGAACCAGCTTTTTCTGCGCCGTCCTGTCCCGGATTTCGTCCTGTACGAAGGAATTCATGGAATATGTCTCCCGCTGTCCCGGAAAGCAGTCCTCGATCCGGCAGTCCTGATAGGCGATGTACTCCTCCAATCCATACCCTCTTATGTAATGCTGCAGTTCCGTCTTGGTCCGTATATGCTGATTCCATTTCCGCTGGTATTTTTCGGCGAAACTTTCAGCGCGGCCGTTTCCCATGATCGGATAGGTATAGCGGTCAATCTTTTGCTCTTCGGAAGAGCGGATCTGATAGACACTCCATTTTCTTGCCTCGCCCATCCCGCATACGATTCGTAGTTTCTCACCGCTCTGGCTGATGCTGTGTATGTTCCTGTCATCCTCCACCAGATACGCATGATTCATGCCATGTCGGCGCAGGGAAATATTGTGCTCAAAGTTTCTGTGATCTTCACAGGGAGTGGGAAAACCTACGCTTTCCAGTTCCAGTTTCCGAATGTTCCACACGGGGATCACATCCTTCTGGATAAGTTTGCTGTACTCGCCGAACTGTATCACCACCTGCTTTATTTTTTCCCTGCCGGTGAGCCCCTCCGGAAGTCCTGTCACCATCATATCCGCCATCTTATATAGATAGGATGCGTTCACGGTCTCCCAGGGAATTCCGTTTCTGGTAAACAGAAGGTACAGATACCCGATCTTCTCCAAATACATCCGGTTTTGCCGCAGGCGGACTTCCACCTTCCATTCCCCCTCCGGTTCCTCCGTCTCGATCACACCCTCAAACACGGGCTGGGATCCCAGAATCCTCTGCATCTCCAGAAAATCACAGCGTAGCATGACTTTCATCAGCGGAAAAGCCCCCTCCTCCGCCACGGCCCGCAGCATTTCTTTCATGTCATAAAGGTTTCCCGCCAGATCCTTTTCCTCCATGGGAAACAGCAGATGATGGGACGCGTCGAAAAATTCTCTTTCGATGATGCCTGTCTTAATCCGATAACGGTTCTTATCGTAGTCCAGTTCTTCCCTGACGCGGCGCTCCAATTCCTCATACATATTCAGATTGGTCTCATACAGAGATAGAAATACCCCTTCCATCAATTCCTTGAAAACTACCCGCTCCTCCAGGCCGGCAATCGACTGTATTTCCTTATGGATCATCTCCTTCATGGCTTCCATGCCGCTTTCCTGCTGCCACCGCCCCATGACGCGTCACCTACTTTCTTCCGTCAAAGAAATTCAATTCCCAAGTGTCGTCTTCAAAGTCAAAGAAGGTTTCTTCCCCTTTGTACAAAATCTCCCCGTCCCGCAGAACCGGCAACACCACAAAGCCCCATCGTTCCTTGGAAACCCAGACGAAGAATTTCATCTCTCCTTCCACGATGATATCCGTTTCCTCCTGGATCACGGTTCCCGCATAGGCCTCGTCGATCTCCTTCTGGGTGGTTTTCTCGAATCTGGAGGTATCACAAGCAAAATAGTAAGTCCTGAGCCGTTTCCCCTGTTCGTCATGCAGGTACAAATCCAGCTGGTTCCCAATGTGGAAACGGGATATATACCCGATATGGTTCTCCGCGTCCAGGCTCTTAATCAAAATTTTCTCTCTGTTTTCATGGGTATATGCCATGATCTCATAGGGCAGGCTGCCCACCCGGTACAGTTCATTGACCTTCATATAACCCAGCCTGCAGTTCATGAAATAGGCCAGGGCGCCTTCCAGGCAGCACATCTTCAGTTCCGTCCCGGCCTCGTCCCGCCGGATCCCCTGAATCCGTTTTCCCGGCACATACTGTTTCAGCGCCTCCACAAACAGCCTGGACTTGCAGGACTGCCCGGTAAGTTTGATCATCTCATATTCCGCCAGCTGCCCCTTCTCAAACTTGGAATCCAGAAAGCGCTCCATCAGCCCGTAGATCTCCGGCCTTAAAAGTTCCTCAATCTCATGGAGATACAGGCGGACCGCCACCGGCCGGGACAGGGTATCAAGCAACGGGGCTGTGCCCCCATGGGCATCCCCTCCGCATAAAGACAGCTTCCATTTATCGAGAAAAATGTCGTCTTCCCGCTGGGTGGATATCTTCAACTCATAGCAGAAACCGGCCTGGAAAAATCTTTTTTTAATCTGCTCAGCCAGTTCAAACAGGTAAAAATAGTTGTTTTTTACATAAAAGTACTGTTCCCTGTTTCTTCCCTCATACTCTTTATACCGGGTGGGCAGCCATTTTTCCGTTTGCAGATAGCGCCTGTCCAACTCCTCGTAGGCCGCTTTCCCCTCCTGGGCACTCCCTATGGACAGCGGGCTTTGGGCCTGTAATCCCAGTTCCTCTGCCAGACGCAGTTTCAATAACTGCAGGATCCGATAAGTCAGATTGTTGCCCCCAAGATTGGTGTCGCCGTTTTCATACTTTGTCTCCAGATCGATCACATAAGATACTCTGTTATTCTCAATGCGGAACCTCCCGGAAGTCAGATCCGTGGTGCCCCCGCCGCAGTCTATGACAAGGGCGTGATACCATCGGCGTTCCTCGTATTTCTTAGTATGGATCAAACTGTGAATGCTGTGGAATAAAACGGCCATCCCCTCATCCAGTTCACAGTTGACAGTGTATTCCGGCAGCAGTTCCTTGAACAGCCTGCGAAACTTTTCTTTCTGCCGGATGGGTGCCAAAAGCTGGATATTGGTAAAGCTGCACTTAAACTGCTGGCGCGCCATCTCCAGAAGGCGGTCCAGATAGGCTCTGAGCATCTCTTTTCTGGAAAACTGATATTTATAGCCGCTTTTCAATATGACGCTCTCCACCCGGTCCGAATCGCTGACCCAGCGCTTGATATCATAAAAAATGGCGGTGTCCTCATCCCGGTAGCTCTGCCGGTTCATCTCCCGGGCTTCGTATCCGAACAGGAATTCCGTCTCTCCCCCGGCCTTCTCCCGCACGCCGATCACGCTGGGAATAATGTTTTTCCCCCCGGACATGGCAATCCGGACGCTTCCGTCTGGCAGGCAGATACCCATGGTGGTATTAGAACTCCCAAAGTCAATTACCAGGGGCATATCCGCCCGGGGAATCTGTTTCTCCACAATATCCAGAAGAGGGATGCGTATGGCTTCCGCATAGCCGGGCACGGAGACATGGTTCCCGTAATAGCAGTCATACAAAAACTCGGAGACTGCTCCGCCCGGAAAATACAGGATGGAATACTGATGCTTTTCCAGCGGAGACACGGGCATTTCTTTCCCCTTAAAGAGGTATGCCGCCTCTCCGGCCTGCTCTATGTAGAAGCAGGTATAGATTCGGAAGGCTTCATCCACCAGCAGCAGATTTCCGCAGCACAGCGCTTCTTCCGACTTTACCTGATAACCGTCCAGTTCATTCATCTCCGTATCCCGGAAAATGGTGATGGTTCCCGGAATGTCTATCTCCGGTTTCTCTAAAAACCGGAGCTTCTGATGGTCCAGAAATGCCTGCAAACGTTCCTGTCCGCCTTCGCAGAATTCCCTGATATGCCGATATTCTTTCTGCCCCCTGAATCGCATAATCAGGCGGATCAATCCATCCTTATCTTCATTTTTGGCAGAAGAAACCACCAGGCGCTCTTTCCTGCAGATCTCCCGCAGGTGAAAAGTCGTCATTTTTTCCAGTTCGCTCTGCCTGTAGGTATGTTTTACCTCCTCTTCCCCGCCGGGATTAAGGGTATAAGTATATTGGCTCATGCCTCCTGCTCCCATCTGTGTACGCTGCGGCCCATCCCCCTGCCGCTCTCCGGGGCTTCCTGTTCTGTCTGCCGCTGCCCGATTTACGTTCTGTCTGCTGCACCGCCTACTGCTGCGCTGCGCCCTGTTCCGCCTGCCGCGCCGCTTCCTGTTCCGCCGCCCGGATATCCCTTGCCACAATTCCTGCCTGGGCTGCCGCTATTTTGGGAAGGATCCCCTCCGCCAGTTCTGACAATTCCAGTCGATTGTAGATAACCTGGGCCGCCTGGTAAAATGTGATGGCGCTTTCATAGCTGCCCTCCGCCAGCAATTCATTGCCCTGGTTTTCCAGTTCAATGGCACTGTGCTGATCATTGGTCCGCTGCTCATTGTCCAGGGCCCTGTCCGCCGCTTCCGCTTCGATCTGTTCACGGAGACGCTGCTCCGCCTCCTGCTGCTCTTTCTCCAGTATTTCCTCCGCCGCCATCTGCAGTTCCAGAGCTTCTTTCTTCCCCTCCATAAAGTAGAGCGCCGCGGCCTTCTCCTTTGCTTCCTTATATAAGGCAATGGCTCCCTTCAGGTTGCCGTATTCTTCTTTTCTTTCACCCTGGGCAATCAGATCGAACACCCGGATGTATCCTTCCGTGCGGCCAAGCTGCCCATCAATATAGGAAAGACCCACATTTCCGGCCTCCACGGACATTCGCCGCGCCGCCAGATACAGTTCCTGGGCTTTCTGATACTCCTCCCCCGCCAGCGTCTCGTCCGCCAAGATCACCTGCTCGGCCAGCTTCATATATTGGTCCGCCTCCTCATATGCCTGTTCCCGGCGAAGGCTGTCAGCCAGCTGTCTGGCCTCTCCATATTCCTCTTTGGCTTTCTGATAATTATTATGAGCCAGGTACTCCTCCCCGCTTTCCATGTAGTGAAGCAGAGACTCCGTCTTGTTCCGAATGCTGCGGTGTCTCAGGAACAGGGCCACACTGACGGTTATAGTCACCAACAGCACCGGCAGTACCAGCAGCAGGATCTTTTTCACCGATACCGGCTTTTTAGGGCATTGATACACCTTGTCCACGGAGGTCACCGCCATGGAATAATTGTCTATGTCCCTGCTGTTCTGCTCCTTCAGGATCAGATCTTCGGTCTGGTCTAAAATATCCCTTGTCTCTTTGGCGTCATTGACAATTTGGAGAAATTGCGATTCTTCGCACTGCTCCCATACCCCCCTGGTAAGCTGGATGAAAAGATCCCCTGCCTCCAGCTTCTTTCTTCGGGATATCTGTATATCCGGCTTTCCCCGTTCTCCCAGAAAAGAATAGAGATTGTTGCGTTCTTCATGACGGGCCGCCTGATCCAAAATCACCCGGTCCCGCTCTACCAGGTTCTGGGTCAGCGACTGGTCTGTGGTCCGCTCCAGAATCCGGGCATTTCTGATCAGGTACAGGCGGCAGTTACCCACATGGCAGTAACGAAGTTTCCGATAATCGGTCACGGCCACCACCACAGCCACCTTCAGGTGCATCCCGCCTCTTTGACGCAGTAGTTCCCCATGGGCTCTTCGCAGATAACGCCGAAGCCTCCCCCGGCCCATAGCAGGCGCTTCCGTAAAGTCACGGATAATGCTGTCAACCACCAGCCGGGCGCTGTTTATGGACGGCTCGTCATCCAGACTGTCCGCCAGCACATAGCAGGCAAAGTCATCCATCTCCACATATCCGAAATAATCCCTGTTGGATAACTTCTGCCCTTCCTCTGACATATGGAATGTCCGGAATTCCGAATTGATTTTCCTCATTTAAGCCTCCAGCCTTTGCTTTTGAATCAGTATGACGCTCCCATTGTCCGACTGGGGATGGTTTTTCTGATCCGCTGCGCCAACCATCCGCTCCGCCAACTCCTGAGACGAAGCGTTGTCTATCAAAAGATCTTCTATCTCGCTCCAGGAAAGTTCCTCAAAAATACCCTTGCTGGCAAGCAGTACCTTATCTCCCTGTTTTAACAGTACCGGCTGCTCACAGACTTCTATCTCGTGAAATCCGTCCTGTCCCAGATAATTCCAGACCCTTTTCTCTTCCATACTCCAGAGGGCATCCTGCCTGGAAATCTTTCCGTCTGCATAAGCCTGGGCCGCCAATACGTCTATTGTCTGTCCCTGACTCAGAGGGATAATCTCCTGGCCCCGCAGAATCGCAATCCGCACATCCCCCGCCACCGCATAGTACAGATGGCTGCGACTCAGAAACACAGATCCCACGCTTGCTCCGCCTCTGCGTTCTCCCACCGTCCTCTGAATCCGGCGGCTTGCCTCCAGAAATGCCGATTTATAAAAATACACCGGATCATTTAACACATGATAGGGTTCAAACCGATCAAGAATGGCGTCCGCCGCGATCCTTGCACAGACTGCACCGGTATTGGCGCTGCCGATCCCGTCCGCTAATACCGCCATTGTTCCGGCCCGGTTCTGCCAGACCTGAACAACATCTGCCTGCATCTGGCGGCTGCCGGTGGTCTGGGCCATGCCGATCCCCGCCCCCTGCTCCATGGCGGCAGGCTTGCCTCTCCATCCCAGCAGGCAACGGCAGAAAAACAGTAAGATGAATGCGGCACCCAGTCCCGACAGCACCGGCATACCGCCTGTCATTTCAAGTCTCCCCAGGAGAAATTCTTTCCGCACAGAGGTACGAACAGAAACCGGCTCTGTCCCAGGCTGATGACATCATAGGGGTTCAATTCCATGGGCACATACACCGGCTTATCATTCAGATAGGCAATCCCTGCCGAATCCCCCGGAAGTATCATGGTATTCAGGTTCTTGGGGTCGTATACGATAATGGTATGGTTTTTACGGTTGATTTCGTTGTCCCCCAAAATCTGGACGTCCATATCATCTCCTCTGCCCACAAAGTTCTTTCCCTCATGAAGTTTGTAATCCATGCCCACTTTTGCCCCTTCGATGCAGATAATCCAGCCGCATACGGGACGTACCGTCTCTTCCAATATCTCCACGGGAGGCTCAAAGCCCAGCGGCTTTTCCGCAAAAGCCTCATCCTGGGTCTTCATATTGCAGTACGGACATATCTTCCCATAACGTCTGGGATTATAAATGTGCCCATTCGGGCATTTTGCCAAACCCATTTTTCCTCCTGATTCCCGTGCCCAGGCCCATATGAAACCTGTGTTTCCCCATATGGATCCGCAGCACGCACACAAATCCTGACTAAAAAATTACCTGTGTATCAACATCCGTACATCACGTCAAAAGCAGTTTTGTATTTGCGATGTATAGAATATCTCCCGCCGCAACCTTGCAGGGACGATGGATTACTTTGTAACATTCCCCGTCCTCCACTTTCCTTACTTTTACACCGTTCTGAGAACCCAGATCCTCCACATACCATTGATCCAGGCTGAAATTCAGAGCAGCATGCTGAAAATCTATAAAGCTGCTGTACTCGCAGTCTGATAAATCAATGTCAAGCTCCTGGTCCCGTCCCGCTTTTCCGATAATCTGCGACACTTTTCCCTGCAGGTCCCAGGACTTAATGGGCTTTCCCTCCTGGTCCAGCAGGATCAGCCTCTGTATCCCATGGGCAGGGAATGCCTCCGGCTCCCTTTGGTAAATCTCCGCCTCTTTTCCGCCTTTCCGGCGAAAGAGATCATACAGCGTCCATATCATACAGACCGCCACAGCCAGCAAAAGCGCCGGCGTCATGGGCCATGTCCTCATTTCTTTCCAAATACAGTAAATAACCCCTGTTCCACATATAAGGATCAGAAGATCCAAAATCTTTTCAGCGCTTCTTCCCTTTACTTCCTGCCCCATTTTTCTTTTCCGCCTCCCCCATGTGCCCCGACCCAAAAAAGGCTGCGAACATTTCTTCCGGTTTAATAGGTCCTTCCGGCTTTTTGGCATTTCTGTCCCGGTATGTTTCCATTCCTCTGCCCGGCCGGAACCCAAAAAACCGCTCAAACTGCCCCATATCCGGCTTTCTCTCCCCGGAGGCTTCCCCACTGCTTTCCGTCCGCTTTCCGGACTCCTTCAGGCACTCCGCGTCGTATTTTTTACGGCGCTCTTCCTTTTCCAGACATGCGTATGCTTCCTGGATCTCATACATACGGCTCTCTTTGGCCTTGTCACCCTTTACCACATCGGGATGATACTGCTTTGCCAGCTTACGGTATGCTTTTTTTATCTCTTCCGGCTGCGCCTGTCTGTCCACACCTAATATTTTGTAATAGTCTTTCATGTACTGCCGCCCGTCCGTAAATTTGCCAACAGGGACCGCCCGCAAGCAGGCAGCCCCCTTTTATCTTTAGCTGATGCTGTAGCCGCCCTCAACGGACACCTGCGCCATCTTATCCTTCTTCTGCTTCAGGATCAGCGTGAAAGTGCCGATGCCTTCCACATCCCCGTAGGTCTCCTTATAGTCCACAACAAACGCGTTGGGATAGGTATACTTACGGACCACCTGGGAAGCGGCGATCACTTCCACAGTGACTTTGCGGTAGCAGTCAGAATTTTCCGCCGGAACCAGCGCCCATAAGCCAAGCTGCTTTGTTCCGTCAAAAGGATCCCCGTCTACGGCCGTCAGAATCTTGCCCGTGACAGTCACGGTGCTTCCCAGATCTGTGGACCTGGCATTGCTGTCCTGCGGAATGTCCGTGCTGACTTTTACGCCGGTAATGCTTGTTGTTCCCAGTTCAATCGTGGTATTTCCTTCTACTTTCAATGTAAATCCCATTGTTATTCTCCTTTCATCTGCTGCAGTCCATTGGTTTCAGGCTGCCGATCACTCTCCGCTGAATCCGCCTTCAAACTTCAGGCCGGCCATCTTGTCTTTCTTCTGCTTGATCAGAAGACGGAAGGTGCCTGCACCGGTCTCATCGGTAAAGTCCTCCTCATATCCCACCACGAAAGCGTTGGGAATGGTGATCTGACGCACGATCTGAGACGCGCTCACCACATCAATTCTCACTTTCCGGTAGCAGTCAGACTTTTCCGCCGGGATCAGGGACCATTTCGCAATCTTGCTGGTGTCATCCGCCGCCTCTCCGTTTACGGCAGCCAGGATCTTCCCTTCAATCAAAACCGTGGATCCCAGATCCGTTGATCTGGCATTGGAGTCATGGGGAATATCAGCCCCAAACTTAATGCCTGTGATGCTCGTCTCCATCAATTTGACAGACTCGCTTCCTTCAATGCTCAATCGTACTCCCATTTTTTGTTTCCTCCTTTATTTTTGTTCCGCATCCTCCCTTCCGACGCGCAGATCCCATAATATGCATGGAGCCGCTCTGCCGCCCCGCCGGGAATCGGCGCGCCCTCTGGGAAAATGACGGATTTTAACTGCTTCAAAGCGCGGCTTTACTCCGTTCCGGCTTTTCTTGTAAGCTGCACTTTCAGGTTTTTGGTTGTGTTGGCGAATGTCACCAGCACATCACAGACCCCGTTTTTATCGTCAATGCTGTAGTCCAGTTCGTCCCCGTCCTGAAGGATGGAATTGACAAACTGCCTGTCCGCGTCCCATCTGCTCTTCTGGCTGCTGGGATTGTTGCTGAAAAACGTCAGAATCTTATCCTGCTTGAAATCCCCGCTGTAAAAACGCAGCATACGCTCAATATAAGTAACCACAAGAGTTTTGTATATGGGCTCGAACTCGCTCCCGTTGCTCAACAGATTGCGGGCCTTGTACACGGTAATGTTTTTGATATTCTGACCCTTGTACTGGGCGTTATCCGACGAGAACACAAAGCCGAAGCCGGTACGGTTGATGGAATTCTTAATGGCGTTGGTAAATCCGGAGATTTCCTTGGTCATGCTGGTGGTGGCCAAAAGCGCGTTGTCATTGGCCTCCACATCAAACCGCACACCGGGGTATTCCATGCTGGTGTTCCTGAAGCGCTGCTTTAAGTATTCCGGACACTGCCATGACGCCACGATCCCCGCCGCCTCATAAGCCGCTCCCACATAGATGCCCTCCAGCCACATTTTCATGACATCGTCTTTTTCCGCGGAGAGAGCCACATTCCCCTCCTCGTCCATGACCATCCGCTTATCCAGCACCAGGCCGGACTTATCTTTGGGGATAATGGTGGCGTTGGGAATGCAGGGCACCACAAATTCGCTGTAGGCTTTCTTCATCAGCGGCGTGCATTTTTCCTTGTAAATATTGATTCCCTCGGTGGCCACATAATTAAAAGTGGACTCCTCGCCGGAGCAAAAACTGAAGAAAGTAGTAATCCGATAGGGTTCTATGGCGTTCATCAATGTCGCCACATTCTCCATGGTATTGTTTCCCCGCTTTTCTTCCTGCCGGTTTCCCTCAAAACGGATCCTCTGGAGCCTGCCCCCTTCTGTCTGGTTCAATTCCACATCGGGTACAATACCGAACCATATTGTGTTGTCAAATTCGTTCTTGTCATTTGTGGTGTTCAGATAGGTGATCAGCCGGGGCAGATTGCTGGCCTTTACCGTCATCTCCAGGGGCAGATTCGTGATCAGAAGCCTGGGCTGCATTCCCTTTTCCTTGACCTGGTACTGGTCAAAAAAGGTCTTAACACCCAGCATCTTTTCCATCAGAGGCTTTACCACCTTTACAAAATCGTCCTTGCTCTTCTTATAGAACTCCAGGTAGCTGTTATAATTGCGCACCTCCAGTTCCCGGTCCACACTGCTCTCCATGGTGGAACCCAGAGGGCAGAAGGTCCGCACCACCAAATCCCTCACATAATCGGACTGGTTCTCATTCAGCGCGTTGTAATCCTCCCGAAAGGTTTCCATCAGGCTTGTGTTGACCTGATCGTCCACCACCGCAAGCTGGGTACTCTCTTCCTGTTTCATCTCCAGAATCTTCAGTTCTCCGTCATCCCCCATGCTCAGCAGGCCCGCCTTGAACTCTGCCTGTCCCTGTCCGGCCTCATGATCCCCCAGGAGCAGCCGGGTCTTAATGTCCTCGATGGCCAGGGGAAGCATGGCGAGAACATTGTTATAATTCTGGCTCGCCTGCTCAAACTGGTAGTTCAGCTTGTCTCCCATATCCAGCCGTTTCGGGTCTCCTTCTTCCAGTTCCACATATTTTCCGTATGTATACTGGATCTCCCTGCGGACCTGGCGGATATCGTCCATGATTTTCTTGGGAGAGATCATCTCCAGAATGTTGCTGAACTGGAAATCCGCATTTGCCACACCTTGTGCGTCTCTGGCACCCATGAGCGTAATCAGCATGTTTAACAAATCATTGGATTCGTTCAGGGGGATTTCCGTCACACAGTTCTGCGGAATATTCTCCGGCTTTACCAGGCTGTACTGAATACTTCCCGTGGCGGCATCACACCAGGAATACACCACCGGAGTAAACTTTTCCAGAAACTCCTCAAAACTCGAGACCAGCAGTTCTTCGTTGATCTCTTTCATCTTGTCATCATCCAGACTGCTCTTTCCCCGCACATCCCCGATCAGGGTCAGCAGGTTGAGACGCTCCGGATTGACCTCGGCAAACAGAATGGTTCTGTTTGTCTGTGTGATTGTCTCCATGGCTATCACTTCCTCCTTTTTTCTTGTATATTGAGTTCTTGTATATTGATTTATTGGAACAGGGCAACATAGTGTATCTCCAGGTCATAATCTCCTGTCGGCGATGTGATGTATATAATGTCGCCGAAGCTGACGCTGTACTGTATCTGCATACAGGCAATGGCACTTCCCACCATGACGCCGGCTTTGGACCTGTGAAACAAAACCATGCGGTGATTTTCGTCTGCAATCAGAAAGATGTCATCCAACCCCAGGGCGGCCGCCTGTTTCGGGTAGGCTCCAAAGAGATCGCCCAGGGATACCCTGCTGTCCTTCACCTTATTCATCCGGAAAGAGAGCGGCGGTATCTCCTCCTCTTCTTCCGGCTGGAGTATAAAATAGGCGTCCAGCTTTCCGCTGAAATGATTCTGCTTTTTTTCTTCCGTCAGGCGCTCCAGTTCCGGCTTTGGCCTGTGAAAAATCTTCCACAGCAGCAGCGCCGCCAGTATCAAAACCGGAATCGGAACCCACCAATATATTTTCCACAGCGGTATGATCTCCATTCGGTACACATACTGTACCGCCGTTTCACCGTCGCTGACCTGAATCCCCACGCAGTGCGTCCCCACGCTCCGGGGCAAAATGCTCAGAAGGTTCCCTTCCAGCCGGACATCCGCCCCTTGGGGCCTGTCTGTGATGGAATAGGTCAGTATATCTCCGTCCGAATCCGTAAAATAATGGTCCAGACAGAGGGTCCATTCGCCCTCCCGAAGGGTACGGCTGTCTTCGGGAATATTACCCGTGGGCATGGCATTTACTACTTCTATCCGTGCAGGCAGGGAAAAACTTCCGAACTCATCCCCCAGTGTGCCGGATAACAGATAGGTACCGGAATGAGAAAAACTGACTTTGCCCTTCAGTATGCCCTCGGATACTCCGGCATCTTCCTGGGAAAAATCCTTGTCCTCACAGACAAGTTCCCAGGAAAATGACTGGTAAAACGCCGGATCGCTGATCACATGACCGCTTCGATCCTTAAAAAAGACCTGATACTCCAATTCCTGATTTCTGCCCGCGTCTGTCTCCATCCGCAGCACCGGTATCAACTTCCGGTAACTGACAATATATACCTGCAAATCCTGTTTCTCGGTGGTCTCCCAGCGAATCACCAACTCTTTCCCTGCGGTTTCCGCTTCCATATTCTCTATCTTACCTACTGCGTAATGGGACAGGCCCGTCAGCAGAATTTCTTCTTCCCCATATCGGACTGTGGTTTCGCCCACAGGTTCTGATGACAAAAGTAATATGTTGATTTCATCCAGATACGGGGCGTCCAATACGCATTTTATTTCCTGTTTGCCCCCCGCGTACATGCCGCTGGAAAACTGCTGTATCTTATAAATCAGATTATCCTGAAAGATTCCGTACAGCACATTTATAAGATTCTCCGGACCCTGGGCCGAGTAATTTTCCGCCTCTGTTTTGGCCGCAATTTCTTCTAAAACCGCCCTGCTGCCTTCATACTGGCCAAAAGCCACCGTATAGATCTGTATATCCTCTTCTTTGCACCGTTCAACACACTGCTCCAGTTCCCTGTTGGACTGTTCCTCCGTGCGCTCACTGTCCTTCGGCAGATCCGTCTCCCCGTCCGAGATCAGTACCATAATCCGCCGACTGTTATTCTCTGTGGAAAACAGTCCATATGCATGGGAGATTCCCAGTCCGATATCCGTATCCCCCGCATATGGGATGGCGCCGATTTCCGCTTTTAACGACTCCCTTTTTTCATCCATTGCAACAGGTTCCGGCGCCGAAAAGGACAGTATGCCGTCATTATAAGCCACATAGCCTATGCGGATATCTTCAGCCTGGATGGTGTCTATAAACGCCTGCACCATGTCCAGTCCCATTTTGGACGGATCATTTTTTTTCATGGAACCGCTGGAGTCAATGACAAAAACAATATCCAATGGCTCTTTTTCTGAAGTAATTTCCTCCGAATGAACTGCCAGCGGAAAGAAAAGACTTAGGACAATGCAGCAAAGAAATACTCCTATTCCTTTCATTCACTGCCCTCCTTCCCCTTTCGCCGGATTCTTCTATAACCTCGAGTTCCCTGTTTTCCGCTCAAACCCCATCCCTCACATCCTACAGCGCACCGAATAATGGCAAACGGATGAGGGCCTCTTTACCCTTAATGCGATCTTCCTCATTTATTTTGATATACCATATCATAAATTGACATTCCTCGACAAAAGATGTAATAAATGGCATTGTTTTATGTAATATCTTACATGTTCTTTGAGGTTTTTACCGAAGATTTGAGCATAAAAAGATTGGGTTGAATCTACCAGGAGCGATCCAACCCAATCTTTTTAACTTTTCTATCTCAATGACTTTTATTTGCATTTTCCAAAAAGTCATACAGCACTATGGCCACATCAAAAATCCCGTCTTTATCCTCTATTACCATTTCCCCGTCATATTTTTTCACAATCTGTTGTACAATACGCAGGCCCATGCCATGCTCTTTCCTATCACGCTTACTGGTCAGATATCCCGCGCCTTCTTTTTTCCTTTCCCCTGCATATCTGTTTTTTACTTGCATCATTATATTTCTGTGATCTGCGCTAAGTTGTACATATATGGACCTTTTGTCTTGCAGCTCCGCAACTGCCTCCAGGGCATTGTCCAACAGATTTCCCAGACAGATGCAAAAGTCTTCCGCCGCATGCAGTTCAGCATCTCCGGGTATATGTATCTGCGCTGCAAAGTCTATATTTTCTCTTTCCGCTATATGAGCCTTGTAATTTAGCATGCTGTCAACATAAATATTCCCTGTATCAGACACATTCCTATTGCTGCAGAGAAACTCCAGATTTTCATCGCAGTACTTTTCCAACGCGGCATAATCTCTCTTCTCCAAAAATGCTTTTTCGATAATATAACGTTGCTTCATGTCATGTCGGAAGCGTTTCATCTGGTCCCACCACTCCTTATTTTCCCAGTCCTGCCGTATGTAATAAGCATACTGCTGTCTTAATATTTCTGCTCTTATATGTTTCTTCCTATTCTCTTTCGCTTTATCGTATAGGTAATATGAATAAATATTGATCACAATAATGCTTGCTGCGGAGAGAAAGCCAAACCAGGGGTCTTCCGGTGTAGCCCCAAGGAGCAATGCCAGTAAAATCCAGATGCTTCCTGCAGGCACAACGAATACCTCCAGCCAATCCTCAACACATAGTTCCGTTTTTCTGCGTATTTTTACAATTTGTAAGCTTGCCTTTATCAACAGAAACCAGATTATTTTTGATCCGGCGACCCACAATATGTCCGTCCCGTCTTCCTGCTTCCGGGGTAAAAGTTCCTTTCCGTAAAATATCAGCAATTCAGCGCACATTCCGCTTAAATACATAAAAACTGTCACAAGGATAAGTGTGCGGGCAGAATCCTTATATAGGTATCTTATCGTGCAAAAGAATAAGATTATAAATAGCGGCGCATTTAGCCAGGCAATTTCAAGATACGCCGCGTTGACATAAGTGATAATGTAAAAAACAGCAAAGTAGCCGCCCCATCCAAGCAGATCCCGCCGCCGACTGCGGTCTTTCGGGTCTAAAATATTCTCGCAAAAGATGCGCTGCAAAACAGTTGAAAAAATCCCTGTCATAAAGTGCGTCAGAATCAACCCCATATTTTCCCCTTCAGGCTTAGCAAATAGTATTTCTTGACATCTTCTTTATATTGTCTGCTTATTTCCAGAATCAGTCCGTTATCCAATGTGACTCTGTTTGCCGAATACTCTAAGATAAACAGCGGATTAACCAGGAAGGATTTTCCAAGCCTCAAAAACTTGATATCCGCTCTATTTACCACCTCCTGCACTTCTTCCATCTTTCCATAGAATACATGCTCATTTGTCATCAGGTTTTCCGAGGCTGTACTAATGTGAATCACTCTCTTGTCACTTTGAAAATAACGAATTTTTAGAAGCGGAATCCGATAATGCTTTTTACAATAGGAAAATGAATAGCAATCGTAAGAATTAAACCGCGTGTTTATGATGCAGGCCATCAACTCTTGAAGCACTGTCTGTTGCAATGGCTTTTTTATAACCGTATAGGATTGGACTTCCAGCATTTTCTGAAAATACTGATCGTAGCAGGTAACAAACACAATTACTGCTCTTGTATCTTTCTTCCTTATTAATCTGGCTGTTTCAATGCCGTTTATCCCCATCATCTCTACATCCAGAAAAATAATATCCATATTTCCCGTGATGTCTATTTCACATAACAAATCTTCGCCGCTTAAAAAGCAAAAGATTTTCGCGTTTTTTGAAAGGCTTGCCATGACCTCATGCATCATTTGCTTCTGCCGCTCTAATTCTTCCGGTATATCCTCACAAATTCCTATCCGTAGCACTATTCGTCCCCCATTTTATATTACATCGTGCCGTATCTCTTCTTTATATCTGATTTTGTGATGTTTCTTACCATAATGGCATTATAAAATGTATATTTATAAAATTCAAGGGGGAATTTTTCAATCTGTTTTCGATATTAGTATTACAATAAATCCCGAATGTTTTTTGTGGTTTTTTTATTTTTCATGAATACATTCTCGGCGGTTCCATTAGCCGAACTGTGTTTACCAAATCGTTATACAAAGCACAAAAAAGGGGAGCTGTAGCAATCGCTACAACTCCCCAATCAATTATAAATTCACTGCCCCAATTGCTCCGCCAACCATTCCGCCGTTACTGGATAAATCCTGTCCCGTTGAGGATGTAACAAAAATATTGTCACACTCACAATGGCAGGTGCATTCGCAATAGCAGGTTGCTCTTGCCTGCATACCAGTTACTGATGTTGCGGGTTGGTTTGTTAAGATCGCAAAACGCTTTAAGTACCATGTTCTTCTCTTTCATGTTTCACCCTTTATCTATAACCAAATTACCATTTTTTAAATGAAAAAGCACATCGGCCTGATCCGCAAATTCATTTGAATGTGTCACCGCTATAACACAGCGTTTATTTACATGTGCACTATTTTTTAACAATTCTGTAATATATCCCGCCGATTCGAAATCCAAACTTCCTGTTGGTTCATCCGCTAATAATATACTTGCGTTTGAAGCTAATGCCCTTGCAATTGCCACCCTTTGCTGTTGTCCACCGGAAAGTTTCTGAACATTTCGTTTTGCCTCTTCTCTGGTTATCCCTACTTGTTCCAGGATGGGAAAAGGAGATTCCGTAGTGACAAGGCTTATATTTTCAGCTGGTGTCATATAATCAATTAGATTATATGACTGAAAAACAAAGGCAATATTTTCTTTTCGATGTTTTTCCAAGCCTTTTTTTACTATACTTGATCCATTAACAATAATTTCCCCTTTTGTTGGAATATCCAGTCCCCCTATTAAAGAAAGTAATGTGGTTTTTCCGCAGCCGGACATCCCCTGAATCACATATAAAGTTCCTGCTTCAAAAGTATAGTTGATTCCTCGTATAACTGCTTTTTTATTCCCGTTATAACAGAAACCTAGATTTCGCAATTCTAAAACTTTCTCCACTTTTTATTCTCCTTCAATCCTTTTTTGCCAAAAGTTCCTTTGGCTTCATATTTATTATTTTTGCTGATGCAAGCAATGTAGAAATAACTATTAGCAATAAGCCTACCGTAAATGAAAGCACATAATGCTGTGGCATAATTTGAACTTGAAAATCAAATTCTTTTTGGCTGTAGCTGCCCGTCAATTGATCATATAGTTGGCTGGCGTCAAGTTGGCCGGCGCCGCTCGGCAAAATTTCCTCTGTCTGCTGATCCATATTTTCCATTTGTACATTTTGTATCTGCCTCAAAAAACTACTTGCCAGATTTTCAATAAAAGGGCTTAAAACATATGAGGCAGTAAAAGAAACGCTCGATATAATTAACACCTCTGCTACAAATTGCGCAATTACATTTCTTTTTGCTATGCCAAGTGAAATCAGTATCCCTACTTCTTTATTCCTTTCCTTTGTCCATGCAGCCAACAGCAAGGTCAAAACAACTGCAAACAGGAGCAAAATGACAACCATAAAGATATTAATCATGCCGCGCATAGAGTTTAATGGAGTTGACATTACATCATAATCCTCGCTGTCAATATCTAATTTCAACGTTTTATTTCTTAGTTCTGGTAGCGAAGACACTTGGTTGTATATATTTTGAATTTCCGCAAAATCATTAACAAAAATGTCTATTGATTCATAGCCAAATCCATCCGCAAGTTTTCCAAACACACGTTCTAATATTTTATAAGGAAGGAATCCCTGATTTCCTGCTCTGCCAGATATAGAAATGGCATTTTCCCCCTTTCCCTCAGTTCCTGTAAATATGCCAACAATCTCCAGCTTTACCAAAGCGTCATATCCCATAATGTCAGCATCAAGGCAATACAGTGTTATGGCGTCTCCCACATGCAAATTGTTATACTCTGCTAATTCACTTGAAATCATGATTGCATTGTCATCTTCCGCAGTGAGGTGCCTTCCTTCCTTTAACTGCAGATATCCATTTAAGAAACTGTCTGCTTTCTCTGAATCAATGGTCAGGTAATATGGCGACAATGCTCCATACTCGGTAGTGCTACTATTATATTGCGCCGGTAGGTACTCAAAATCTACCGCTGCGCCAAAAAATCCACCAGATATTGTACTCCCTATTTCCGAAACTCCCGGTATTGTCAGTATTTTATCAATAATTTCCTGGGTAATATAATCACCCTGATATACGGAGGCACTTCCCCATTCCTGTTCCGTTACTTGGCCATACCCGGCTTTATCCGTATCTATTTGAAGAACCAGTTTTTCACTGGCAGCCATCCTGATTTCCCAAAAGGCATTTTCGCTGGCTTGCTTCATTGCAGCACCCGCAAGCAACAGTAAAGAGACAAGGCATATGATAGCCACCAGAATAAGACTCTTTATTTTATGTCTAACCAAATATAATGACCCTCTTTTTATAAACTGCATTTCTCTCACTCCAATTTTGTTAAAATTTGTTGCGGTCGAAACCGCAAAATTGATAACTTAAATCCAAGACTTGATGCCATCATTAACAGCAATTCAACTACCAGTATGCGTAACAATGTAATAACATATATCTTCCAAACCGGCACGCCTATGCATGATATACCTTCAAAAACTTTTTTTTCCAATTCTTGTATTATTTCTTGTGACATTATTGCAGCCGCACCAGCCGCTACCAAGTATGCCATAAGAAATACAATCATCAATTCAAGAAACAACTGTAAGGATAATTCCGCTTTTGATTTTCCCAGAGACATTAGAATACCAAATTCCTTTATTCTACCTTTGTAGCTAAACTTCATAAATAATAGCAATACTATAATCCCAACCACTACAATTCCGCTTAACAGGGCATTTACGATTTTTCTTACAAATAAAATATTATCTTCCACTCTTTCATACCCAGTGGTATTTTTTTGTATAATACATTCGTTCTTTCCAAATCCGCTTTGCTTTCTCACATATTTAATAATGTCATCTGTCATGGCAGGATCTTTTACAAAAATTGTGGCAGCTGAATATTCCTCCGGCAGAGCCATATTTAACTGTTCCAGCAATGTATGAGTGGTGAACAACAGGTTTTCCCACCTACCAACAGTCGGCTGTAATTCTCCCCCCCCCTGTTTTTCTAATATTGTATATATCCCAACTATTGTAGCAATTACCTGCTCTTCCGTATCCTGTAGTAAATTGACATATTCACTATCTATCATAGCCAGTTCCGCCGGTGCTATTGATACTGTATCCCCCACAGAATAACCATTATATTTTGCAAGTTCATCACTGATTATGATTGCAAATTTATCTTCAGGACTTATATGCCGTCCTTCTTCTAATTTAAATATTTCCCTTGTAAAATAATCATTTAACTCAGAATGGGTATCCCCATATGCAAAGCCCGCATTATTATTTTCTGAAGCGTTTTGTCCATGAATAAACTCTATATCTTTGCTAGACACTTCCCCTTTTTTTTGTAAATTAACAGAACCAATTTGTTTATTTTCACTGATTTCCTGGATCATCTGACTAGACAAAACCAACTTACTTTCGCCCATATCCTCCATATCCACTGTATTTGGATATATATATATGATACCTCCTATTTTTTCCCTTAGATTTTCTGCTATATGTCCCGTGAATTCCATTATATTACATCCCAGCAACACAAATGTGGTGATAAACATAAACAACGCAAATAAGATGCTGTTGCTCTTTTTATTACGCCTTATATAAATAAAAGACCTTTTAATGAGCGTCATATTGACAACCTCCGTTTATTTTTCTAATTATAATCATTTAAAATGTATTTCACGTCTACATAAGATGTATTTTTAATGTACTTAAGCACACAAAAAGGGCATTTGAGTATTAAAAAGCAAATGCACAAATGCCCTTACATTATTTCCAAGCAAAGCGTAAAACACACGCCATTCTCAATATTTTCAATTTTATAGAACGCCTCATGAAGTTCTAATATCGTTTTTACAATATATAATCCCAGGCCACTGCCACCTGTGTTCCGGCTTCTGGATTTATCAACTCTATAAAATGGATTAAAAAGGTTCCTTATGGCTTCTTCAGAAATCTGCGTGCCTGTGTTTTCCACTTTCAGCATACACTGATTCTCCCGCCTTGTCAGCCTGACCAACACCTCCTCCCCCTTAGGAGAATAAGTGATTGCATTGTTTATTACATTGGATATCGCTTTTTTTATTAAAGAACTATCAACCACACAGAATATTTTTTCTTCCACAGAACATTTTAATTTAACCGACCTACTATATGCATATTCCTCATAAGATAAACAGCAGGAATTTACCAGCGCACCCATATTAGTTTTTTCAGGATTCAGTTGATACCCTGTTCCCTCGATCTTGGAGACCGATAAGATTTCTGCCACCATATTTTCCAATGACTCAATGATCTCTTTCTCATAGGCCAGATACTTATCGCGGTCCTGATAAATCCCTATTTTATAAATCATTCCCTCTACACAGCATTTCAACAAAGTAATAGGGGTCTTAAGTTCATGCGACACCGCTGCAAAAAAATCTTTCCGCTCCTGCTCCATTTGCTTTTCTTTTACAATATCTCTCTGAAGAAGTTGGTTGGCATGATTCAATTCCTCCATTGTTGCCACTAAATTATCAGACATTTCTTCTAAACTATTCGCTAATATTCCGATTTCATCCTGCCTCGATGTATTAGGAGCCCAATCCACTTTCAGATCCAATAATGCCATTTGTTTAGACTTTTTACTTATGTCTATAATGGGCTTTGACACATATGTTGCACATATTAACGCACCTATAAAAGACAGAATGATACCAAACACTAAAATGACCGGGCATAAACTTAGTAAGCTCTGCTTAACTTCATTTACTTTTTCTGTCGGAGCATATGTTATCAATAAAGCAGGATCTTTATCTATGCCATCTATTGTTTTTGTAATAATAGATGTTGTGTTTTCAAAACTAAAATCTTTCAAATAAGCCATACCATATTCATATAGTACTGTCAATTCCCCATTCGCACCACTGGAAGATAATCTCACCATTGTTTTATGTGCATTACAGAATTTTTGTATGATTATCTCATGATTATGCATCTTATCTTCCTGTATATCATTATATAGTTGTTCAAACTCTTCTTCAAACTGCTTAGTAACCTGATTGCGAAAGGTTCTGGGCATATAGACCAATATCCCAATATAAATCATAAGGCTTGTAACAAATAGCATCCCTAAAAATATAAAAAAAATTTTTAAAGCTATGCTTCTTTTAATTATGCCCAACAATTTTATATCCCACCCCTCTTACCGTTTCTATGCAATCTGTATTTAATTTTCTTCTCAGATTCATAATATGATGATTTACAAGACGATCATCACATTCATAATATTCATTACCATGGATTTTTTGCATCAGCCTTTCCCTTGATAAAACCATTCCCTGATTCTGCAGCAATATTTTTAGAATTTTAAACTCAATGCTTGTCAAAACAATTTGTTCATTATTTACATATACCTCATATTTCTCCTTATTTAACCGAATATTTCCACAAACTAAATCAGAGGACTCCATCCGAAAACCCTGTCTCCTTCTTAGCGCTGCCTCAACTCTTTTCATTAAAACAGGAAATGAGAAAGGTTTTGTAATATAGTCATCTGCCAGCACATCAAAGCCTTTAATTTGATCCTTTTCATCGTCCAAAGCTGTCAGCATTAAAATTGGCACATCCGACTCCTGGCGGATCAATTCACATACAGCATAACCATCCATCTTGGGCATTAAGATATCTAAAATAATTAAATCATACACATCTTTTTGAAAGGCTTTTATTCCCTCTACCCCATCGCTGGCCAAATCTACTATATATCCAGATTGTTCCAGGCAGGCTTTTAAAAAATCCTGTATTCCTTTTTCATCTTCTATTACTAATATTTTCCGTCTCATTTCGATTTCTCCATACTCGTTAACCAATGTTCCCCAGTAATTTAATTGTTATGCCATTATACAATATTAGACTCTCAATAACAATCCTAAATTTTAGTATATAGATTCTCAAAACAAAACAATGACGTATTTTGTTTTACCTGTCATTTTTGTTACATTTCTGCACCGGGGCAGAAAAGGAATTTTCTATAACCCAGACCATGTCTGAAACGTGGCATCTACATATTGACTGTTAAGGAAAAAGACGGCGACAATGCCAAAGGCTCTGATTTAAGCAGGGAGAAAATTTCCGCCGCCACTTTCTGTGCTACGGAAAACCTCTGTCATTTCATCTGGCGCGTTCCACAAGGAAACCTGCTCCACACAAACATATGTTCTACAATAATACATATATCTTCTGGCAAATGCTTTTCCAGATAAGAATCCAAAGTCCCCAGTTTCACAGACCCCTTATTTTGCAGACAAATATACCAGCGAATCATATTGTTCAGCACATCCTGACCGAATAATTCATTGTAGCATCCCTCATAATCATTAACATTGAGAATTTCATAAAAGGAAATTCCTCCTCCGTCTTTTCCACATCGACATAGTTCCCATCCTTATCCAAAAAACCTTGAAATGTGCTGCTGATCCAAGCGCTTTGCGTATTTTTCCGCCCACATAGCTTATTTTACATGCTTTACAACTATTTCCTCAGAAATATACTTTTCCCGTTTCATTTCAGCCTCCCGTACATGATTTATTAATTTTCAAGCAATGCAATATGTCTTTAATTTGTATTTTAGCACATATTTCTTAGTTCTGCCAATCCATAGCCAGAAAAAGCGCATAAATAACCACATATATACAGGGCCACCGTACAATCACGGCAGCCCTCGTTACAAAATATCGCAGCATATATACGTTCAATCCTTTTATCCAAATTAAACGTTTCCTATTTCCGTTTCATCCCCCCGTAACCCCCGCCAGCACATCAAACACCCGGCGCAGGTTCAGACGACCATATCCCCACTCCCGGGAAGGATAACTGATCTCGGTGCTCCGCACCGCCCCCTGTATAAAATAATTGCGCACCTCCTCCGTCTCCGCCAGCAGGCTGTTGCCCTCCACCACGGCCCATTGCATGAACTGCGCGGCGGCTCCTGCCGTCAGTGCGGCCGCCAGGCTGCTTCCGGTACGCCGGCCATAGATGGTGGAAATATTCACCCCTGGAGCGGCTATATCCGGGCAGATCTGCCCCATGCGGGCGAAGCCCCTGCCGGATTCCAGAAAGAAACTGTTGTTGGTATCATTATAGGTGGAGACGCAGATCACCCGGTCGGCCATGGAGGGCTCGGTGAGCGTGGTGTAGGGGTCCGGACTCAGGAAATAGCACTCCGCCGTGATAAAATCCGTGATGGGCAGCCACAGGTGGAAACTGCCGTTATATAGCTGTCCCGCCGCCGACACACGGAAATTCCAGATCCCCGCCGTAGGCTGATACACTCGGAACAGTACCAGCTGCTCCCCGGTGTTGGCCTCCACCAGCACACTCTGTATGGTGATCACCGTTCGCTCATAGATAAAGCGATGGGTGCTCTCCCCCTCCACGCCCAGACGGATGGGAGGAATGGTCTCGCCTCCCGGGGAGCGGATGGCGATGTTGAACAAATCCGGCACGCTGCCCCAGAACTCCATGATAAAACCGTTCACTCCCTCTGCCACCCGCACTTCCACGTCCCGGTAGCTGTCAATCCGTCCCAGATCCGTGGGAATCTGGCCGAAAAAGTGATGGGCCGCATTGCCCTCGTTGCCGCCCGCCACCACCATGACCCGGCTTCGATAGCCTCCCATGCAGCTGAGATACCTGGACAAAAAGCTGTTTCCGTTATGATCCCCCATGTTGGTTCCCACCCCCAGGCAGATCACCACCGGCCTTTTAAAAGTTTCGGCAAAGGAATCCGCATACCGAATGGCCAGCATAACATCCGCCTCTGTATAGGCCGGAACATCTGCCGGCAGGAAATAATACTGCCTCAGATAAGGCTTGCATTGTTTCAACTTGATCACCAGAATATCCGCCTGGGGAGCCGCTCCCAGATAGGTGGTCCCATTGTCCAGGCTGCTGCCCGCCGCCACTCCCGCCAGAGCGCTGCCATGCCCCAGTTCATCCCGGCTGGGAACGATGCTGAAGGGATCTTCCGCCTGCAGCGCCTCATTGATCTGCTCCCGGGTATAGACGGTGCCGAAGTTCAGTTCCTGGGGAGATTCTCCGTCCTGAATGGTCTGATCCCAGATGGCCAAAATTCTGGTACTGCCGTCCTCATTTCGGAAAGCCGGAGATGTATAGTCCACACCCGTGTCAATACAGCAGAAAATGCAGCCCTTTCCGGTCAGATTGAGGGGATCTCTCTGCACGGATAAAATCCCGCTGGATATCAGAGGCGTAGGATCGAAAGGCTCCTGCGAGGCGAGACGATTCACACCCATGGATTGCTCTTCAGCAAATTGCGCGGCGCGTATTTCTCCCGCTTTCCCCTGTTTTCCCCCCCTGTCGGGTCTTGTGATATCCAATTCCATCAGCCCATAAACCTTGGGGGTAAAGCGGTATTGGTACGGCCCTCTCCAACGATTTTGCGCTGTTGACAGCTTATCGTATATCACTGAGTAACCATCACCCAGAGGAATGTAACAGATATCCGATCCTTCCGTCAGCAAAATGTCCACCGGGAAGTCCACCACAATATCCACGTAATCATCCGACAAAATCTTATCCCTGCAATCCATATAGGTCTCCATCTTCATTGCAATTCCTTATGGATACTCTATGCAGCCTTCGGATAAATGTTCTGCTTCCGCAGCATATAGCTGCCGGTTTCTGTATGGATCAAAGGGGCAGATCCCTGTAGACAGAACACCCCGGCTGAATATCCCGCCGGGGTGTTCTGCTTTCTCTTCAGTTCTGTGCGTATTCCTTCAAAGTATCGCTGCTCTCCAACAGCAAATTGCTGCGGATGTCGATAACCGGACCTCCGTTGCCCTCGATGTACTCCCGGGTGATTGTAACCCGGCCGATATTGTCGTCCTTGGGAATCTCATACATGATGTCCAGCATGAACTCCTCAATAATAGAACGCAGAGCCCTGGCCCCGGTGTCCCGCTTCATGGCCTTCTCCGCAATGGCTTCCAACGCCTCATCATTGAACTCCAGCTTCACCTCGTCCAGTTCCAGAAGTTTCTGATACTGCTTTAAGATAGCGTTGCGGGGCTCTTTGAGAATCTTGACCATCATCTCCTGGGTCAGCCCTTCCAGGGTATATATCACCGGCAGTCTGCCTATAAATTCCGGGATCATACCGAATTTCCGCAGATCCTCCACCGTCACATGGGACAGTATGTTCTTCTCTTTGTCGAAGGCATCCTTCAGCATGGCGTTAAACCCGATGGAGGCGGTCTTGGTCAGCCTTTCTTTGATGATGTCTTCCAAATCGGGAAAAGCACCTCCGCAGATGAACAGGATGTTCCGGGTATTCACTGTCGCCAGGGGAACCATGGCATTTTTGCTGTTAGCCCCCACCGGGACCTCCACGTCGGCCCCCTCCAGAAGTTTCAGCATGCCCTGCTGTACGCTCTCCCCGCTCACATCCCGGGAGGTGGTGTTCTTTTTCTTGGCGATTTTATCGATCTCGTCTATGAACACAATGCCCCGTTCCGCCTTCTCCACATCGTTGTCCGCCGCCGCCAGCAGCTTGGAGACCACGCTCTCGATATCGTCTCCGATGTATCCCGCCTCCGTAAGGGAGGTGGCGTCCGCTATGGCCAGAGGTACATCCAAAAGCCTGGCCAGCGTCTTGACCAGATAGGTCTTACCGCAGCCGGTGGGGCCGATCATCAGCATATTGGACTTCTCGATCTCGATATCGTCCATGGTGCCCGTGGCCACTCTCTTGTAATGATTGTATACCGCCACGGAAATTACTTTTTTGGCATGCTCCTGTCCCACCACATACTCGTCCAGGCTGGCTTTGATCTTGTGAGGCGCAGGAATATCCTTGATGTTCAGGACGGGTTGGACATTCTCTTTTTTCTTTTTCTTCTTTATCTTCTGTTTGTTGGGAATACCGCCCTCCCCCTGCAGGTCAGCGATGTTTACGAAGCGAATGTTCGGCATGCCGCCCTTCAGCATGTTGTCCATATCCTTCTGAAACTGTGGATCGGTGAGCATCCCCTGATAATCAAACTGGCTTACCGCATCCATGGTCTTGTGCATACAATCGTCACAGACGCAGATGCTGTTGGGCAGTTTGAACATCTTTCCCGCCTTGCTCTCCGGCCTGCGGCAGACAAAGCACACATCCTCATAGTCGGCGTTTTTGTCCGAGCCGCCGTCCTTGCCGGTATCCCCGCCAGTTTTTTCGGTCTCCTCCAATTCTTCCAGTTCCTCCAATTCCTCATCCTGCTGGTATTTATCTGTCATTTCCCCATCTCCATTCTTTCCGATCTGCTTTTCCGCCGCGCCATACCCCAGCGCCCGGCCAGGTATACCGCCGACTGCGCTTTCCGAGGCTGTCATATAATAAACCCGGAAAACGTTCTTCCGGGTTTATTATAACGAATATTCTATTCGGACACAAGTAAACTTTTTATAAAGGAAAAAGTTTACTTGCTTCTTCGGTCTATGGCCTGTTTCCCAGGGTCAATTCCAACTGCATATCCTGATAGCTTCCGTTCAGCAGGCGCTTCACCACCACCGTCACCTTGGAATCAGGTCCATAGTATTGCATCACTTCCTGCAAATCTTCATAAGAAAGGATCTTCTCACCCTCAAAGCGGGTAATGATATCTCCGCTCAAGATGCCTCCGGCCTCTGCAGAGGAGCCTTCCTCCACGCCCGTCACCAGTATGCCCTCCGGCACGCCATAAAGATAGGCAAATTCTTCCGTAACAGTCTGCAGACTGATACCCATATAACCGGTCTCGCCCTCCGCCACCTTAAAGCGGGTTTCTTTGGTCATCAAATTCTCAATAATGGGCCGTGCTGCGGAAATGGGGATCGCAAAACCAATACCGTCCACCAACTCACCGCCGATTTTGCTGGAATTAATACCCACCACTTCACCGTTAATATTGACCAACGCGCCGCCGGAATTGCCGGGGTTGATGGCTGCATCCGTCTGGATAAAGCTGCCGGTGGAGCCGTCACTGAAAGTCACATTGCGGTTCAGCGCACTGACCCAGCCGCCGGAAACAGACTGCCCATAGCCCAGCGCGTTGCCGATGGCCACCACCTGCTCCCCCAGCCGCAGGGACTCGCTGTCTCCCATACGGGCCACTTTAATGGCATTCCTGGTGGTCTCATCCAGCCGGTCCATGGGAATGGCGATCACCGCCAGATCCATATCCGCGTCACTGCCCTTAATCTGGGCCTCCGCAGTGCTTCCGTTGATAAAGGTCACGGTCAGTTTGCTGGCACCGTCTACCACATGATGGTTGGTCACCAGAACCAGTTCCGTATCACTCTGGGCCACGATGATGCCGGAGCCGCTTCCTTGTTTGTCCTCCGAATAGATACGTCCCCAGAAATTGGCGGTCTCTGTATAATCTTTCACAATGGAAACCATGGCAGGCATCACATCCTCCACCATATCGGACACATCCGAACTGATGACCCGGGTATCACCTGTGGTAGTCAGCTTCACATCACTGGTGGGGGAGGCAGTGGGGATCGCGGCATTGCCCTGGACATTCCCTATCTCCCGGGAATCGGAATCCATGCCGCTGACCTGCTGTACGGCGTAAAAGCCCAGCCCTCCGAACAATCCGAAGCAAAGTCCCAGGCAGGCACAAAGCAGCAGCTTCCTGGCGAATCCGCCGGAATGTTTCTTTTTCCCGGGCTCCGGGGGCATGTTGCCGCCATTCCCCGATCCTGTCTGATAACTCTGGTAAACACCGGTTGTATGATCACCGGTATGGCTGCCGGAATAAATTTCATTTTCGTACATAACAATTTCCTCCTGACTTTCTATTTCTGAGCCCCCCAGAGGGCTCTTCTGCTCTTATGTCACTAAGTATATCCGGCATTTGTGATCAAATTGTGATAAAACTATTAATCTCCTGTGAAAACAAATTTTTTATTTAATCATATATCTTATTCCACTGTAACCGATTTTGCCAGATTCCTGGGCTTATCCACATCGCAGCCCCTGCCCACGGCCACATAATAGCCGAAAAGCTGTAAAGGAATAATCGCCAGCGAATTGGCAAAATAAGGATTGGTCTCCGGCAGATAGAGACAATAGTCGCTGGCCTTTTCCATGGCCTTGTTCTCCTCGTTGGTAACTGCCATGACGAAGGCGCCTCTGGCTTTGACCTCCACAATATTGCTGATGGTTTTCTGGTACAGCCTGGGCTGGGTGGATACCGCCACCACCAGAGTACCGTCCTCAATTAGGGAAATGGTACCATGTTTTAACTCTCCTGCCGCATAAGCCTCCGAATGTACATAGGAAATCTCCTTCAGCTTCAGAGAACCCTCCAGAGAAATGGCATAGTCAATCCCCCTGCCCATAAAGAAAATATCCCTGGCCCCCACATAGCGGTTGGCAAAACGCTGTATCTTCTCCTTCTGTCCCAGCAGCAGCTCAATCTGATGAGGAAGCCTGCGCAGATCCCGGATCAATCCCGCCACCGTATCCCTATCTATGACGCCCCGTGCCACGCCGCATTTGATGGCCAGCATATACAGGGCTACCAACTGGGCGCTGTAAGCCTTGGTTGTGGCCACGGCGATCTCCGGACCCGCCCAAGTATACAGGCAGGCATCTGCCTCCCGGGCAATGGAACTGCCCACCACATTCACGATGCCCAGCACTCTGTATCCCATGGCCTGGGCCTCCCGCAGGGCCGCCAGTGTATCCGCCGTTTCACCGGACTGGCTGATCACGATCACCAGACTTCCCTCCCCCAGCAAGGGATCCCTGTATCGGAATTCGCTGGCCAGATCCACTTCCACCGGGATCCTGGCCAGCCCCTCGATTACGTATTTTCCCGTGACCCCTGCATGGTAAGCGGAACCGCAGGCCACGATATGGATTCTCTTCACTGCCGCCAGTTCCTCATCCGTCATATGCAATTCGTCAATCACCACCTGGTCGTCTCGAATCCGGGGCGATATGGTGTCTGTGACAGTCTTGGGCTGCTCATACATCTCCTTTAACATGAAATGCTCATATCCGGCTTTTTCCGCGGCATTGGCATCCCAGTCAATGGTGACTGGCTCCTTGGTAATCTCCTCCTCATCCACGGAGAAAAATCGCATGCCGTCCCTGCTCAGTTTTACAACCTCCTGATTGTCCACATAATATACCTTGCGGGTGTATTTCAGTATGGCAGGCACATCGGAGGCAATAAAGCAGCCGTCAGCAGAAGCTCCGGCAATCAGCGGACTGTCCTTACGCACGGCATAAATTTCCTCCGGATGGTCCGCAAACAGAATGCCCAGGGCATAGGATCCCTCCACCCGGTGCAGTACCTTGGTGATGGTCTCCAACGGATTTCCCTTATAATAGTAATCCAGCAGATGTGCCAGAACCTCCGTATCCGTCTCCGACACAAAGGTATATCCCCTGTCCGCCAGCTTCTTTTTCAGGGGAATATAATTTTCAATAATGCCGTTGTGTACCACGGCGATGGTTTCCGCCGTATTCAAATGAGGATGGGAGTTGGTGTCGCTGGGCGCGCCATGGGTAGCCCAGCGGGTGTGCCCGATGCCCATGCATCCCTTCATGGTCTCCCCGCCGTGGGTCAGGTTCTCCAGTACCTTCAGCCGTCCCACCGCCTTGCGCGTCTGAATATGCTCCCCGTCGAAAACAGCCATGCCCGCCGAGTCATACCCTCTGTATTCCAGTTTGGACAAGCCGTCCAGAATAATGGGGGCTGCCTGCCTGGTGCCAATATATCCTACAATTCCGCACATATTTTCTCCCTTCTATTTAAGTTCCGCATATCCCCTACAAGCACGCACTTCCTTTGATCTATATTGGGCCGCCAAGGCGTCCCCATATAGATCAGCGCGCTCACTTCCCAGCCTCCTGGTCGGTTTTGCCGTAGCCTTTGGAGGCGTCGATGCCTGCCACATCCCTTCTTCTGTCCTCGTGGAACCAGTACTCTCTGTTGTCCGTGCATTTCAGTACAAATTTCCGGGGCAGCCTTCGGTAATGTTTTCCCAGCCAGTACCCTGCGTATTTGCAGCCGCTCTGCAAAAGCAGACCTGGAATCCTGCAGCTTTGTCTTTGCTTCCGCAGATAGCTTGCAGCCGCCTTCACACTGCGAATCCCCTCCCCCTCCGAGGGAACACCCCGAAAGACCTCCGGGTGGTCCGCCTGGGATACTCCCAAGTCAAAGTTTCTGCGGAAATACTGTCCGCAGGTGTAATTGTGGGAATGGATCACCAGAGCGTCCGCCGCATAAGCAATTCGGCAGCCCGCTTTTATGGCTTTGGCCGCATAAAGCATATCTTCGTTGAAGATGGTATGCCGGATGAATCCCCCCAGTTGATCGTAGAGATCCCGCCGGTACGCACAGCATACATTTGAGCAGAAATAAGTTTTGATCCCCAACTCAGGCAGATCCTCCTGAGACTTTACCCGGGAAGAAGGAGGATAATTGTACCCCCGCATATAAGTCTCCACTGGCCCCGCATCCTCTGCCGGAAGCTGACGGGCATAGGCCGCCGCCGTCCCAGGGGCCTTAAGAGCTGTCACCAGAGCCTCAATCAGCTTCTCGTCTCCGGGCAAAGCGTCCTGGGTCATCATGACGAAAATCTCCGCATCGGACTTTCCCACCCCGGCGGCCCGGGTACGGCCATGGTCAAATTCCTTTTTTGACAGATGGGAAACCGACACCTGCTGATGCTGCTCTAAAAATTTTGTTCCATATATCAGTTGTTCAAAATATTTTTCCTCTGTATTCATAATTATGATACGCCGGACAGGCACGGTTTGTGTTTCCAGTTTTTCGATCAGTTGGAAAAAAGATCGATCCGGCCTGTATACAGGAATGATGACGTCTACCTTCATGCTGTATATCTCCTCCTGTTTGTCTCCCTTTCTCATACCGTAAATTCGGACTGGGCATCTTTACGCCCTCCGGGCCAGAAGCCCCGGCAGTCTGCCGGAACGCAAGGAACGAGGGAGCATATATCGGCTCCCCCGCATAAATCACTGGTTCAGATAAGGACTGGTGTCAGATTTGATAATGTCGCTGTATTTCTTCACTTCCGATGTTACCTGGTACTCCTCGTCTCCAAACAGGAACTGATGCAGCCAGACCACGTTCTCTTCCAGATTCAACGGAATCACACAGCTTCCCACAGCACCGATGGTCCCTGTGGTGCGCATGCCCTCTTTGGGGAATCCTCCTTCGTCCACAATCTGATAATTGTTGATATTATTGATCATGGCCAGGATGTCATCCGACTTAATAGAAGTATAAACATTATTCATTACTTTGGTAAAAAGATTGGCCAGGGTGGTCAGATCTGCCCTTTTGGCCTGGTCCTCTATGGCCTGCAGAACCGTCCGCTGACGCTCCGTGCGCTTGAAGTCATCCCCCCTGGTATAACGGATCCGGCAGTAGGCCGCCGCCTGCAGTCCGTCCAGAAGCTGGTAACCTGTTTCCGTCACCGCATTGTAATCCTCCATATCCCTGTTTGGCATGGTATCCCGAATGATGCTGGCCTGATAATTGTTCAGGTGGGTTACCTCCTCTTCGGTCTCTATATCAATCCAGATTCCTCCCAGGCCGTTCACCACATCGATGACCGCCTGATAGTTCACAGTAACGAAATCCTTGATATCCAGATCCAGATTCATATTCAGCATGGCAATGGCCTGCTCCGCGCCGCCGTTCTTATATGCCGCGTTGGCTTTTTTGTATTTGTCGCTTCCTATATTGAGGTAAGTGTCACGGAACACGGATACCAGCTTTATCTCTCCTGTATCCAGATTCACTGAAGCGATCATCATGCTGTCACTGCGGCTGCTTTTGTACAATTCCGCAGAGTTGGTGGCATCAACGCCGAAGAGCGCTATGTTCCAGTACCCCTTCATAACCGGGTCCTCCTTCACCGCCTGGTTCACCACAATATCTTCCTCCGAGAAATCCGCAATGTGAGGACCGGCGTTCCCGCCGCTTTCCGGCTCTTCTCCCGTCACCTGGAATACCTTCACCACCACCAACAGCATCACCAGAATCACCAGGATTTCCACAGAAAAAATAATAATTCTGGATATCCTTCTGGAGCTTCTGGATTTCCCTTTTACCTTGTTTGCTTTTGTCGCCATAATCCTTCTCCTTGCCTTACGTAACATGCTTATACTATGCCTTTGCGGGCGTACAACTGTATTCGTTCCTAATAGGCGTTTTTGTTGACAAAGCCTGTGAAAAACGTCAAAAAGATTATCTTTATGTCAAAACCCATAGTCCAGTTCTCAATGTAGTAGATGTCACAGTCAATCCGCTTTTTGATGGAAGTATCTCCGCGATAGCCATTGACCTGTGCCCATCCTGTAAGGCCGGGCCGCACCTGGTGCTTCACCATATACCGTGGAATCTCTTCCTTGAAGCGTTCCACAAAAAGCGGTCTCTCCGGTCTGGGACCTACCATACTCATATCCCCCTTCAGGATATTGAACAACTGGGGCAGTTCGTCCAGACTGGTCCTGCGCATAAACTTGCCGATTCCCGTAACTCTGGGATCATCCCGCACAGTCCACGCTTTTTTCTCCGCGTCTTCGGACTGCTGCTCCATGCTGCGGAATTTGTACATATAAAAGGGTTTGCTGTGCAGCCCCACCCGCTCCTGCCTGAAAATCACAGGACCTGGGCTGCTGATCTTGACCAACAGGGCAAGAAACAGCATTACCGGAGAGAACAATACAATGCCGCAGAGGGACCCCAGGATATCCATGGCCCGTTTTATCACCTTGTTGCTGTTGTTGGACAGAGGCACATAACGGATGTTGATCACCGGCAGACCCATTAAATCCTCAGTATACGGCCTGGTGGGGATTACACTGTTATAGTCCGGAATAAACTTGGTGTGTACACCGGATTTTTCGCAGATATTCACCACATTCTCCAGATTATCATAGTCCTTCAGGGCCAGGGCAATGGCCACTTCGTCCAGTTCGTTGTGTGGCAGGATCACTTCCAGATTCTGCAGCCTGCCCAGTACTTTGATCCCCTTATACAGGGTACCGCTGGGTACCGTGTCATCCAAAATACCGCAGATCTTGTACCCCCACTGGGGATTCCAGAGAAGTCTGTCTATATACTGTTCCGCCGCCCGGGAATATCCTACCACCAGTACATGCTTCAGGTTGTAACCCCTGCTGCGGATGGTCCTGAGCATGGAACGAAGAACAACTCTGCTCAGGCAGGTGAAGAAGATGTTCAGCATATAGAAAATGACCATCATCCAACGGGAATAGTTAATCTCCCGGATCACCACATACAGGATGATGATATAGAACGCCATACCCAGTGTGTTGGCCTGAAAAATGGCCAGGAACTCATGCCGACGTTTTACCGTGCGTTTCGGCCCATATACATCACATAGAAAATATACGATCACATATCCCGGGACCAGGAACAACAACACCATAAAATAGTCCCGCACAGGCAAAACACCCACATTCGGGGACTGGGCATCAATCATATAAAATTTGATGACATAAGCCAGTGCGTAGGACACCACTGTAATCATCACGTCCATCAGCACATGCAGCCTGTTAAAAACCTTCTGGTTATCCTTAATCATACGGCATCACTCCGTCGGGCCCTCAAGTTTCTCTGCTCTTTATCCTCCTTTATTCTACATGAATCCCGATACAGAAACAACTTAAGATTTTATGAAGATGCGGACAAGATCCAGCCAGAGAATCCCCTGGATCCGGCAATAATGTCCCAGGTTCCGCCAGGCAAATCTCACCTTACGGCTTTTCCCGGCGCTGTCAAAGCACCTGGCAATCCCTTCCGCATATCCTTTTACATATAGCATGCCCATTTTTTTCTTGGCAAAGAAGGCAGTTTTGATGCAAAAGCCCAAAAAGAGCAATGGTAAATTCAGTAAAAATTGCAGCAATGGCATGTTTTTGCCAATCATATAAGCATTGTTGGCGGAGGAAAGTTTCACTTTGAACGCATTGTAGCGGGAACCGGAGACGGCGCTGCCCGCATGGAGCACCCTGGCCCGGGGTTCATACATATTAGACCAGCCCTGGATCAGCGCCCGATAGCCTATATCGATGTCCTCCAGGTAGGCAAAATGGTTCTCGTCAAATCCTCCCAGGGAGAGCACGGCCTCCCGGCGATAGAGAGAAGCGCCCCCACAGGCGGCAAAGATCCGGGCAGGCTTTGTGTAACGCTCTGCCGGCTGCCCCTTCCCCCGGGCAAAGGCCCAGCCCAGCGCGTTGTATCGGTCTCCCGCATCATCAATCCGGGAAGGGTCCTGCAGAGAGAGCATCATGGGGCTTACAGAGAAAATCTGCTCATCAGACTCCATACGCTGAAGCAATGCCGCCACAAATCCGGGCATGGTCACCGTGTCGTTATTTAACAGCAGCACATAGGGGCTGTCCGATGCCTGGATTCCCACATTGACCGCATGGCAGAAGCCCGTATTTTCGGACAGGGCAATAACCTCTACCTCCGGGTACTCCTGCCGGATTATCTCCAGGCTGCCGTCGGTGGATGCATTATCCACCACAAGAGTAGAAAATATGGCCTCCTCCTGCCGGGCCCGCAGGCTGTCCAGACAGGCTCGAATATAGTCTTTTCCCTGGTAGTTGGGAATAATCACTGTAACTTTCATTTTTCCCTCAATTTGCATGTCCCCGGCTATGCCCGGAACATTTCCGTGATCCGTATTCGAAATGTCAATCATCTGTCGGTTTGCTCCAGGTCACACACCAGCTGGGGATCCCAGAGCAGCACATATCCTGCCTGCCGCAGAGCCCGGCTCAGCTTCACCCCCAGGCCCGCAAAGTCTGCGTCCGGGGAAAGATCCTTCCAGCGATACAGGCCAGTCTCTTCCTCTTCCTCATAGACCGCTCCGACCACATCCCGAAACAGTTCCCTGCACTGCTCTGCCAGCCGCAGACAGCGCAGGTCCAGGGCCTGGGCCTGCTGCACCAGAACAGCCCGGTTCAGATAACCGCTGTAGCCGTCCTTCAGCCCCAGATACTGCACCTCTCCGGAATCGCTCATCATCCCTCCCACGATCCTGCGGGCCTTTCCCAACACTCTGCCGCCGATGGCGCCCACCTCGGAGCGCTGCTCCAACAGGGGAGGATCATATTCCGTCCGGGAAAAACCCATGTGCTGAGTCATGGATACACTGGCCTTCCATCCCTGGCTGTCCGTAAAATCCTGGGTAGCCTTCACGCCTGCCTCATAGGCATACAGCTTACTCTCCGGATTAGCCGCCGTGGAAGCATTATGGCAGCGCCAGTGGTACAGCACCCTGGGAAGATGCACAATGGCCCCGGGAACGCGCCAGAGGCATGCCGCCGCCCGCAGCGCCAGATCATGGTCCTGGGCCCCGTCATAAGCTGCCCGGAATTCCAGACTTTTCATCAGTTCCGCTTCCATCACCAGCAAATGGCAGATATAATTGTTGGTCATAAGCAGGTCCAGGTTAAAATCAGGCTTAATATTGGGTTCATAAAAACTTTTGACATCCTGATCGCATTTGTCCTCATCCGAATAGAGCATCCGGGGCTGCACGCCGTGCTGCTTCCCCCGCTCCAGAGCTGCCGCCATCTCATACAGGGCATCCGGCGTCAGCACATCGTCATGATCCAGCAGGGCAATATAATCACCTCCGGCCCATTGCAGAGTCTCGTTGGTATTATCCGCAATGCTGCGGTTGCCCGAGAGACGATGGTAGCAGATACGCTTGTCCTCGTAAGAAGCAGCCAACCGCCCCAGTTGGTCATCCTCTCCCGCGTCGCCGATCACAAGCTGCCAATAGGGATAGGTCTGTCCCAGGACAGACTCAATCATCTCCCGATAATAGCGCTCCGGCGTATGATAGGCGGGAACCACCACGCTGAAAGTCACCGGCTTTTCCCAGGATCGGTCCCGCTGCTCTTCCAGCGTGCTCTCCGCCGGAGGGATGTATCGGTAATTCTCCCGGCTGCCCAAGGGCAAATGCTCCCGGATTGTAACCAAAGTTTCCCGCAGTCCGTTGCGTTTCAGATACGATATGGTTTTTCGCAGATTGTGGATATTTAGTTTGCCCATATTTTTCCCCTTGATAAATGATTCTTCCGTTTATGCCAAGATCCGGCATATAAGGATTTTGTTCTTTGTCATAACACAGAAGTCGCCCCTTGCGGGGCGGCTCCTGAAAGAAAGGATTTATAAATGAGTAAAATAACTGTTCTATAAGATTGCCTTCAGGTCTTCCGTCAGCTTCTCCACTCTGGCCTGGGCGTCTTCCAGACTGCTGCCCACAACGCCCATGTAGAACTTTATCTTGGGCTCCGTGCCGGAGGGCCTTGCGCAGCACCAGCAATTGTCAGGCAATTCAAAATACAGCACATTGGACTTGGGCAGTCCGGTCTCAGACACAGCGCCGGTCTCCATGTCCACTACTTTATTCTCCTGATAGTCGCGGAACTTCAGTACCCTGGCATCGCCGATGGACTTGGGCGGATTGCTGCGCAGCTTTTCCATAAGAGCCTCGATCTCCTTGGCGCCGCTGACTCCCTTCATGGTAATGGTATACTGAGTCTCCTTAAAGTAGCCGTACTTTTCATACATCTGCAGCATCATATCCCACAGGGTCATGCCATGCTTCTTGCAGTAGGCCGCCACTTCACAGAGGCACATTACCGCCACGCAAGCATCCTTGTCCCTGGCATGAGTGCCGGCCAGACAGCCGTAACTCTCCTCCAGGCCAAACACATAATTGTTGGAACCGGTCTGCTCAAACAGCTTAATCTGCTCGCCGATGAACTTAAAGCCCGTCAGTACCTCAATCAGCTTCACATGATAACTCTCCGTGATGGGGAAAGTCATATTGGTGGTCACGATGGTGGTCACCATGGCGGGATTCTCAGGCATAGTGCCGCCTGCTGACTTTTCCCGCAGAATGTATTCCGCAATCAGCATACCGGACATATTGCCGGTAAATGCCACATACTCGCCGGTCTTGGCATCCTTGGCATATACCCCCAGACGATCCGCGTCCGGATCCGTGGCCAGCACAATATCCGCGTCCTTCTCCCTGGCCAGGCGCAGGGCATAGGTAAATGCCTTGGGGTCCTCGGGATTGGGATAGTCCAGCGTAGTAAACTTGGGATCCGGGTTCTCCTGTTCGGGAACCACATACACATTCTTGAATCCCAGTTCGGACAGCACCCTTCTCACTGGAAGATTGCCCGTGCCGCACAGGGGCGTATATACAATCTTGATATCATCTGCCACTTCCTTGATGATCTCGGGATGGATAATCTGCTTTTTCAACTCCACCATGTAGGCATCGTCAATCTCCTTACCGATGGACTGATACAGCCCTGCTGCCATGGCCTCAGCCTTGTCCATGGTCTTCACCGTGTGATAGTCCCTGATAGCCTGCACTTCACCGATGATCTCCTTATCCTTGGGCGCGGTTATCTGCGCGCCGTCCTCCCAGTATACCTTGTAACCATTGTACTCCGGGGGATTATGGCTGGCCGTCACCACGATACCGGCGGTGCAGCCCAAGGTACGCAGCGCAAAGGATAACTCCGGCGTAGGCCGCAGAGACTCAAACACATAGGCTTTGATGCCGTTGGCCGCCAGACACAGCGCAGCCTCGTCCGCAAAGTCAGGGGACATAAAGCGGGAGTCGTAGGCAATGGCAACGCCCTTTCCCTGTGCGCCCTGTTTAATAATATAGTTGGCCAGACCCTGAGTGGCCTTCCTTACAGTGTAGAGATTCATACGGTTTGTGCCGGCGCCGATCACCCCTCTGAGACCGCCGGTACCAAACTCCAGTTCCTTATAAAAGCGATCCTCGATCTCCGCCTCGTTGCCCCCAATAGCCTCCAGTTCCTTCTTGGTATTCTGGTCGAAATAGTCGTCCTCCAGCCAGAACCGATACTCGTCCATATAGCTCATTGCATATCCTCCTCCGATTCTCTAAGTGCCGGCTTATATGCCATACACCTGTGCTCTGCGCCCATATCCCCGGGCAGGCACTGTCAAAGGTATTATAACATAATTTCTTCCATATTTACAGTACTATTTTCCGTCTGGTTCAGACAAATTTGCTTATCTCCCGACAGCGGCTAATTCCTCCCGGGTGCATTTCGTGATCCGTCGGATCATGGTTTCTTCAAATCCAGCCTGCGCCATCTGACGGATAATCCGAAGTTTTTCTTCCCGTTTACCCTCCCTTTTTCCCTCCGACCTCTCTTCTTTCATCAAATCGTCAAATGCTTTGCACATAGGCAGTTCCTCCTTTTCCATCCTGCATATCAGGCTTTTAATATGCAGATGTCTCGCAATGACGCGTTCCGCCTCCGAACTCAGACATCGAAACGCTTGGGTCTGCAGCAAATCTTTCAATTTATCCCTGTCCCGGCGGCACTGCATGGCCTGGAAAAATGCTCTCAGATCTGTATCAAACAATGCCGGATCCACAAAATCCGCCTCTATCAGGGGAAAATCATAATCGTGCAGATTCGTACCCAGCAATTCTCTGAGCCCGGACGATAAATGAAACATCTGGGACAACTTCTGCCCGCCCTCCCAATGTCCTTCCCCCAGATAGAGCACGATGGTGACAACCGGGCACAGAAAGTCACTTTTTTTCATACGGCTCTTCCTCTCCCGATAGCTACTGTAATCTTTCTTTGCCCTGTGCCCCCTGTCAAGTTCCCTCATTTGGAAACCGTAATCGCACACGTCATAGTTTATGACCCGCTCCGGCATACTGTAGTCAGACTCTGTCTCTATCTCAATGCCATAGCAGATGTTTTGTACCGCATCCTCCATCAGCACATCTCTCTCGCTCTCCCCACCGGCACTGGACAAAGACGGATATTTTCTTCTGTGCAAAACCAGATTCACGGGCAGAAGGATTTGTCTTCCACCATAAAGCACTGCGTTTACCAGTTCCGCAAATCTCTCCCGATCCGAAAAAAAAGGTCTGTCCATAATATCCTTTTTCCCATATACTCCTTTCCGGCCCCAGGTAAAGCTACGCAAAAAAGATGCACCCTACACACTTTCAGCCATCTTTATAATATTTTTGTGAAATATGGCTGATAACGCCGGAATCAGGAATAATGCTACTCCTGATATAACGCCTTGACTTGAGCAAAGCATAGAATTTCACAGAGAAGATTTTGCTTCTGTTGAAAAAATTATATGGAATTCAAAATGAAATGTCAACTGAAAAATCAAAAATCTACAGACGATTCCTTTCTCCGGGATCCCCTGTCTACGAGAAAGGCATGCAGCTCGGGAGGGGGGGAGGTGAGGCCTGTGTCAACGCAGAGACATTCCCCCCCAAAGCAAAATACACAATAAGATTGCAAAGCCGCTACTACAGCGCAGTAGACCTGTACTCAATGGAGACTACGCTGTCCTCCTGCAGAATAAAGCACAGCTTCATGCCATCCCTGGAATAGACCAACATACCGTTTTCCTGAACCCCTTCCCCATATGCCTCCAGGAGTTTTTCCAGAGAATCCCCTATGCAGATCCCCTCCGCAGTGGATACGGAATCATCTTTCAGGATCACGGCGGACACCAAATCCCGCTCCTGGGCAGGATAGGTATCAATCTCATACCCATTGTAAGTATAGATTTTGTCCAGGCCCTCAAAGGCGCAGCTTGCCGCCTCAAAATAAGAGGCCGGCTCTCCCAGGGCCTCTATCACAGGTGCCGCATCACCGTCCACTTCCACGGTCACATCCCCCACCTTAAACACATATCCTTTGAAAATCTCTTCGGGTGCGGGATCCGCCTGCGGGGACTCCTGCCCCTCCCGGGATTCCCCGGACTGGCTGCCGCCGGTGGTCACATTCACCACATCCCCGCCGATTACCCTCTCGCTGTCCCCGCAGCCCGCCAGCAAAAGCATGGCCGCCGCCAGAGTCAATGCCAATCTTCTTTTTATCCTCATTCTTTTTATCCTCATTCTTTCTATCTCCTTCTATGCTACATTCCGCCGTCTATTTTAATCGTTCATATTGCTCCGTCTTTTCCTGCTCGTAAGCGGCGATCTTCTCCTCCCATACCCGGGTGAGAACTTCCTCACCTCTGCGGTCCGCCAGTCCCGCTTCCCGCTGCAGCACCTCCCCCAGATAGGCGGTGATCTTCTCCGCACCGGACAGATTCAGATGCAGCCCTGCATCATAAGTGTCCGTGGAAAAATCCAGCCCCGTCTCCTCCTGCAGTTCCAGGAAATTAATGTAAAGCAGGTCATTTTCCGCCGCATACCCCTCAATCTGTTCCTCCCACTGGTCATACCAATAAGGATAGAGACTGGGGGCCTTCACCAGAATCAACCGAATATCGTTATCCCTGCACAGGGCGGTGATTCGATCCAGATAGTCCCAGGCGTTCTCTCCGAAACGATAATCCGCCAAAATCCTTCCCTCCGGCACATGCTCCGCAGGTTTCACATCCACCCGCATATAGTAGCCGTTGTGAGAAACTTTCGGTGTGTCAAGCAAATAGGCCACATCCGCTTTCCCCAACTCACTCCAGCGGGAGTGATAGCGCAGCAGAGGAAATACATACTCCAGAAAATGCTCCTCCTCCGTCATGGACGCCCGGATGGCGGCGGCTTTGGACAGAGACCAGCGCATGCCTTCCAGCGTCATGCGGTTATACGCCTCCCGCTGAGGCTCGTTGTACTGCATGGCCAGCACATTGAAAATTACCGCCCGGGGTTTTTCATATCGCAATGTGTCCTCCAGCAGATAGTAGGACTGCCAGATCAACTGCTGTGCGCTGCCCCGGATATAGCTGTTGATGCCGTAATCCAGCCATAGCACCGCCGGGGAAAAATTCTCATAAACCTCACAGTCGCCGATGAAGATCACATCGTGATCCTTTTCTTCTCCGTAATACTCCGCGATCAGCGCGCCTTCCACCACATCCGCGGCATATTTGGGCATCAGCAGCCGCTGTAAAAAGCACAGGCTGGCTATAATCACCGCTGCCGTGCCCATCCATTTCCATAGCTTTTTCACCCTAACTCCCGTCTGCCTGCTTTAGCAGGCACCCTGCGCCGCCAAAGTCCGGTTCCTGCCAGACTCCCGCAGCGCTTATGACATAGCCTGAATCTTAAAACTGGTTATAAATAAATTGACTGGCATCGTATCCAATACCATAGGCCCCCGCCAGCAGCACCGCCAGAAACAGGCCGTACCACACCAGAAACCGCACAGGATATGGCTTTGCCGCAATCCTGTCCCGGACGCTGCCGCTCCTTTGCAGCAGGCTCACCGTCACCAACAGCGCCAGCCCCGCCAGCAGCACGCCGTAATCCACAACGCTCAGTCCCAGTCCCAGCAGGGAACCATCCCAGAGGATATGCCAGTTCCCCTCCGTGAAAAGCGTGCCAAACATGCGGAACGTCAAGGGCACATCGCGGTAACAGTCAAAGGTGCGCAGGCAGCTCATCAACAGCACGGTACGAACCACCTGAAACAGCTTGAACCACCAACTGCCCTGCACCCGGAACCGCCCATGGAATCTGGCATACAAAGGCTCCAACTCCTGGGAAACCATGAGAATCACCCAGTTTCCCAGCCCCCAGACCACGAAGTTCCAGCTTGCGCCGTGCCAGATCCCCGTGGCCAGCCACACCGCGAAGGAAGAGAGGTAAACAGGGGCTCTCTTTCCGATACATTCTCCAAAATGTGCCCTGGCAAACCGGGAGAATTTCAGCATGGGCTTGCAGACGGATATGGGATAGAATATGTAATCCGTAAACCAGGTTCCCATGGTGATATGCCATCTGCGCCAGTACTCTTTCACTGATTTGGAAAAATAAGGACGCCGGAAATTCTCTTTCACCCCGATTCCCAGAGACTGGGCTATGCCGATGGTAATGTCAATACCCCCGGTGAAGTCTGCGTAGAGTTCCAGCGCATAAAAGAGCATGCCCACAAACACATAGGCCCCCCGATAGGTCCCCGTGTCACGGATAATGGCATTGACCCCTGTCAGGATTCGGTCGGCAATCACCAGCTTCTTAAAATATCCCCACAGAATCCTCTCCAGTCCATAGCTGAACCTTTCCCCGTCAAAACCATGCTCCGCGAACAGGCTCTGGGCCAGGTCGCCAAAACGGCTGATAGGCCCCTGTATGAGTTGCGGAAAAAAAGATACAAACAGCGCCAGCCTGCCGGGATTCCGCTCCGCCTCCACCGTGCCCCTGTAGACATCAATCAAATATCCCAGAGCCTGGAAAGTGTAAAAGGAAATGCCCATGGGCAGCGCTATGTCCCAGAATCCAAACTGTCTGGCACTGCCCACTGCCCGCAGCAGCCCGTTCACATTGGATATGGCAAAATTGGTATATTTTACCACTGCCAGAATTCCCAGATTGAACAGCAGACAGGCAAGCAGCCATCTCCACTGTCCGGACTTTATCCTGTCCTTATATGCCTTTTTCTCCTCCTTGGAGAGTTGATCTTTGTTGGCTTTTATATAGGCTTTCTGCCGCCGCCCCATATCTTCAATTCGAAGCGCCGCAAAATAAGTGGTAACCGTTGTGGCCAGAATATACAGCAGCCAGGCAGGCCCTGCGGCAAAGTAAAACAGATAGGAGGCCGCCAGAAGCAGCTTCCACTGAAACCGCCCCGGAACCAGGTAGTACAGCAGAAACAATGTCGCCAAAAAGCCTAAAAACGCATAGGATGTAAAAAGCATGGCTGTTTATTCCTCATCTTCCAGTTCCTGAATCAGGGCATATAAGGCCCGGGCGGAATTAAAGTTCTGAGGCGTAATTTTCTCCGCCGTGACCGTTACGTCAAAGCGGTCATTGATCTCCGCAATGATTGACACGATATCAAAAGAGTCCAGAATCTTGTCGTCAATCAGACTGTCACAAGTCCCGAAATCCACCTCCGGGTGCAAATCCTTCAAAATCTCCAACAGTTCTTCCATATGTCTTTTCCTCGCTTTCTTATTAAGAGTTCCGCATATTCCCTTTCACCGCACCTTCTCTTGAACAAGATTTCACCGCTTTGCGGATAAATCTTGTTCAGTGCGCTGCAAGGGCATATGCTGTTTAAGAGTTCCGCATATCCCCTTTCACCACACCTTCTCTTGAACAAGATTTCACCGCCTGAGCACTGTTCTTCAGGGTTACGCGGTCTATCTTTCCGTTGGCGGTGAGGGGCATCTGCTCCAGTCGTACCAATCGGTTGGGAACCATATACCGGGGCAGCTTCTCCCGCAGCGCCACCGCCAGTTCCCGTTCCTCCATGCCGCCCACATAGTAGAGCACGATCTTCCCCTTTATATTGTCATAGACACAGCCGGAAAGTTTAACGCCCTCCACCATATTGGCATTGGCCTCTATCTCACCCAGTTCGATTCGATGGCCCATATGCTTGATCTGGTAATCCTTGCGGGAGACGAACAGCAGCTCCCCCCGCTCATTGTACCGTCCCAGATCCCCGGTACGATAGATCCGTTCCGGGTAGGCCGTATTCAGGGGATTCTGAACAAATACCTCCCGGGTTTTCTCAAAGTTATTGTAATATCCCAGGGTCAGGGAAGTCCCCCGGATGCAGATTTCCCCGATTTCCCCCTGCCCGGCTCTCTGGTTTTGCTCATTCAGCAAAAGTATCTCCGTGTTGGGGAAGGGGCGGCCGATGGGAATGGCCTCCTCCGGCCCGAACTCTCTCTCCACCTTATAATAGCAGCACATGCCGGTGCCCTCCGTAGGGCCATACAGATTTATGAACCTGGCCTGGGGCAGCGCGGCCCTCCAGGCGGCAAACTGCTTGATGGGAAAGACCTCACTGCCGAAAGCCACGGTCCGCAGATGCTTCGGCGTCACTGTTTTAAAAGTCCCAAAAGCCGAAATCATGGTCAGGGCCGACACCACCCAGCATACAGTGTTGATGCCGTATTCATTGAGAAACTCCACCAGTTTGATGGGAAAGAGGAACAACTCCCTGGGGATCAGATAGGTGATGGCACCGAATTTCAGCGTGGGATACAATTCTTTCAGGCAGGCGTCAAAATACAGCGGCGTCTGATTGCCGAACACCGTATTTTCGTCAAACTCCAATACCTCAGACAACTGCTCAATATAGTCGATAACGGAGCGGTGGCAGGCCGCTACTCCCTTGGGCACACCCGTGGAGCCGGAGGTAAACACAATGTAAATGGGATCCGTGTCAATGGCCCGGCGGCGAATATCCTCCAGAGCCCCGCTGTCCGCCGGCGTGCGGCAGATTTCGTCGTACAGTACCACTTTCCCGCCAAAGTCAAACTTTTCCGCCGCCTCTTTTGTCAGACTGTCACAGATCAGGATCTCCGCCTGCACATTTTCCAGGATCAGTTGAATCCGGCTGGCGGGCATCTCCTCGTCAATGGGCACATAGAAATCTCCCCCGGCAATCACGCCGAAAAAGGCCGCAATCTCCCTGGGATGCTTATTCATAAACACCACCACCGGCTTTCCGTACACGCCCTGCCCATGCAGAAAGCTGCCCACGGCCCGGCTCTGCTCATGGACCTGGCCAAAAGTCAATGCCTCTTCGCCATTGGAAAAAGCAATTTTTTCCGGCTTCGCCGCCGCAATCCGATCCAGATAATTCAACACATGATTCTGCATACTTCCCTCTCCCGCGCCTCTCAGGCTGGATCTGTGTTACCGCAGCCAGATCCTTTTCCTAAAACAGTTCAACTACGCTGCTCTATACCGCCATTCGCCCCATCGTCTAACAATGCCCGGCTGCCTGAGTGACCAAATTTTCATATTCCTTTTTCAGACGCCCGCAGCAGAGCACCGCCTTCCGTGCCAGCACTTCCAGCACATCCAGAAAACCCGGCCCCAGAACATGATCCCTTTTGACCAGGGACAATTCCGTGCAGGCCAGCAGGATTACCTGTGCCCCCTGGGCAAAAAGCCTGTCCGACACGGCCTGAAACAGCGGAAATTCCACCGGTTTCCCTGCCTTCACATTTTCATAAATCAAATGCATCACCGATTCCTGGTCCTGTTCCCCGGGCACCCTACAGCTTATGTGGTGCTGTTCCAGACAGGTCTGGAACAATCTGCTGGCCAAAGTGCCGTCCGTGGCCAATATGCCCACTCGCTTCACCCCCGCCTCCTCCAGACAGGCCGCTGTCTCCCAGACGGCATTCAGGATAGGGATACCGATCTCCTCCTCCAGCTGCCTCTGAAAATAGTGGGCCGTAATGCAGGGGATGGCCAGCACTTCCGCTCCCTGGTCCGCCAGCCCCCTTCCGGCCTTTGCCATCAGGGGCATGGGATTTTCAGCGCTCTGCCCCAGTATATACCGGGTGCGGTCCGGAATCCGGGGCATACTGTGCAGAAGCACTTCCATATGTTCCTGATCCGCCGCTGCTTCGCTCATCTGAACAATCAGTTGTAAAAAATATGCCGATGCCATGGGGCCCAGGCCCCCAAGCACGCCTAATATCTTCATTTACAGACTCCTTCAGTACCCTCTCCGCCGATATAGCCCGTCCTTGTCCCGCAGTCCTCAAAGGCTCTCTTCCCTGCTCAGTTGATCTCCGGATAAGCCTCCCGGTCATAGTTGTGGGAACGGTAATGGATGCCGGAATACTCCATCAGTTCCGCGTCCGTCCACAGGAAAAAAATCGTGTGATCTGTTCTGGGAGTGGTGTCAAAATGATACCAGCCGTCTCCCACATCCACCAGATTCCAATAATGCTCCCTCTTGGTGGGGATCTTGGCAATATCCATATTTTTGATGCCGGCCCTGGTCAACAGCGCCTTGGCGGTGCAGGCATACACATAGCAGTCCCCCTGCCTCTTAGCCAGGCCTTCATAGGCCGCCCTGACCCAGTCCCCTTTCTCGGAATGATTAATGTATCCCACATTCCTGCGGATATATGTGTATATGGCCCAGGCCTTGTCCCGCTCGCTCATCTCGGGGGTAATTATGCCGGCCAGCGCCGCGTCTGCCAGCGCGTTGACCTCCTCCAGACTATAGAGCCTGGCCGCCACCGTAAGGCTCACCGTCACACTGGTCTCATTCCCCGCCGCATCCACTGCTCTGTAAATTACAGGGTAGACCCCTGCTTCCCCCAGATTGACGGCAGATGTGTCCACGGACAGCTCCAGACCGTCAGGACAGTTATCCTGGACGGTAACATTTTTCCGATAGGATACGCTGTCTCCCATAAATACCAACATATCCCTGGCCCCTGTGATCACCGGAGCCTCCGTGTCCGCCTCCAGCGTGAGCAATGCCGTTTTTATGGTCTCATTGCCCCCCTGATCTGTGAAAACGATAGCCACCTGCTGGGTACCGATGTACGCCAGATCCGGTTCCTCCCCGAAACGCAGCTTTACCTCAGTAGCGTCCTCGATTCCCGTCACAAAATCTTCCGGCTGCCGGGGAAGTATGGCAAAGCCCTCCACGTCCTGTACCTCCGCCCGGGGGGGCACAGTATCCACAATATGTAAGACGGAGGAATACACCTCTCCGTCCACCCGCAGGGAAACAGGATAATCCCCCACGCTGTGATAGTCCAAAGAATCTATTTGGGTGATAAAATCCGCTTCCGCCTCGGTCAGCAGGAATTCCCTGATCCCGGGAGGTCCCTGCCCGGCCTCTACAGTCAGTTCTTCCGCCACTGGCAGAACCAACAGTTCCGCTTCCACCACCACTCGGTTTCCCCCCCGGTCTGTCAGCGCTAATTCCACCATCTGCCGTCCGGCCCTGTGGAAATCCGGAGACACGCCAAAGGATAGTTCCACCGCCGTAGCGTCCGTGACATTTTCCACAAACAGTTCCGGTCCGCAGGTTTCCCCCAGTTCCAGCTGCACCGGCACGGTGTCGCAGGCGGGCGGTATGGTGTCCTCCACCACCAACGTACATCTGTGGACAAACCACCCGCTCTTCACCTCCACCTGGTACTCTCCCGGTTCCGTCACAGAAAAGGGCTGGCTGTTCTCAGTAAAAAAGGCGTTTTCATCCGGGGTTTTCAAAAAATCGGAGGGGGTCACCGTAACCCCTGCCTCCACCCGGCACAGATGATAGGCCAGGTTGTCCACATAGAACCATCCGCCCACACATGCCGCCAGCAGCAGCAGGGGTATACCCCCTCCTATCAATATTCTTCTGCGCTTCTTCTTATTAGCTCTTTGGCCTTTCTCTTTTGTAAATGCTGTTTCGTTTTCGACTATCTCCTGCATTTTATCATATATCCTCTTACTCATAAATGATAGATTGCGGGCACTTACCCGTATAGAAACATTTCGGATATCGTATCACCAATGCAGAATTTTGTCAACTTCCTAAAGCAGGTTATTCCTCATCATCTGAGGGATGCCAGGCTTTACCAAATTTTACGTCTCTAAAAAGGGCCGCCAGACCGGTGATCTGCTTTAGGCGCAGGATCTCATCCTTGTCCATTCCCAGGTGCTTGGCGATCCAGGCATCCGAACGACCCAACTCATGAAGTTCCTTTACAATACTGCTCATCAACTCCACATTGTGGGTGCCTCTTGCGCGGTTGTGGCGAACCGTGCTGGCCATTCGACGGTCAATGGGCTTGTCAATGACGGAAACGGGCAGCATGCCCCCCTCCCTTTCATAGATATCCGGGTACTCCAACATCACCCGGTAACGGTGAAATCCGTCCACAATCACATACACATCCTCCTCCTTCGCGTAGTAACACACGATGGGCATGGTGTAGCCGTCCTCCTTAATGCTCTCATACAGCAGCTTCATCTCAGGAGGGGCCACCTTGTTGGGATTGTAAGTGTTGGCCTTCACCTTGTCTATGGGAACCGATATCACTTGGTATACAGGGCTCTTATATTCCATTTTTTCCTCCTATTTAAGTTCCGCATATCCGCGCCCTCATACAATCTCTTCAATGCTCTGGTATTTGCGCCTGATCGCATCTATATGCTTCTGCTGCTCCCTGGTCAGGCCGAAGCCCATGAAGCGGCAGTTATGGTCATTTTTCAAAATACAGAAACACATACGTTTCCAGCTTGGAATATCCTTGGTGGACTTGATATCATCGGTATTGTCCGGAATTCTGCCCACGAAAATAATCCGGGATTTCTTGCTGAGGGTGTAATTGGATACCCCGTTCCGACGGATATCATAGCCTCGTTCCAGCAGTTCTCGTATGGTGTCCTCGTCCAGCCCGCCTCCTGTCTTGTGCCAGAAGATTATGGAACTGTTGAATTTTTTGACATAGTTGTTTCGCAGCCGCTTGGGCAGGGTGTCCAGCAAAAAACGGGTATAGGATTCCCAGGTATGCCCCTCGGGCAGCGTGACATTGCGGTATCCCATAGCCTTTGTTTTCCCGTAGATGCAGGCGAAATTCGCTCCCTTAACCCGGCCCACCAGCTTCACCCAGATCTCCGGGTCTATGACCCGGTACAGGTTCAGGGAATCCTTGGAATAATCGTTAAACGGGGAGGCCACCCGCATCTGGGACACCTTCAGCCCCGCCATATAATACAGATCATACAGGTGGTTGTAATCATAGCCAAAGAGATAATTGGCATGCCACACATCGCTCTGGGACCAGTCGTACAGCGGCGAGGCACACCACACATCCTTAAACTGTCTGCTGATCCAACATTCTCCGTTATAGCCGTATCGCTTGTTTAAAAAGCCGCTGTACCTTTGCAGGGATTCCTCTGCCCGCATGCCCAGGAGGCATACGGTCTTACCCTCCCCGTGAGCCTCCCGGTACCATCTGCCAAACTGCTTTGCCAGATCCTCCTGATGCATCCGATAACGGTAGGTGGTAATGGGATTGTTGTCCAGGTTTATCACATATTCCTTATCCGGCATGGGCCTGACCCAACTTTCCTTCTTGTTGTCGTCCCAGGGATACCAGTACATCTCATAACTGCTGAGAGCAGTGCGGGTGGCCATGGGCAGGCACACCCAATACAGATCGGCCTCTTCCCTGATCCGCTCAAAGGTGCGTTCTATGTACTCTGTGGTCACTGTGTACTGGGCCTCGAAATCCTGGTGGAACACGCCGATTCTTCTGTGGGGATAATGTTTTTTCCGGTAGTCCAGCACCAGATTCAGCAGCAGACCGCTGTCCTTTCCCCCGGAAAAGGAGATGTAGATGTTCTCAAACTCTTCAAAGATCAGTTCCAGGCGGGCCTGAAGCCTTTCATATACATCGCATTCCTCGTATTCCCTTAACATGCCTCTCTTCACTCCTATCCTGGGCTTGGCCGCCCCATGCCATGCATATTTTGGCCAAAGCCGGTTTATGCTCCATTACACAAAAAAGCACAAATTGGGCATAATAATTTCCAATATTTTCCAATTACTTAAAAACTTTAACACAAAAACCAACAAATTTCAACAAAAAACAGGAATCCGGATCCCTTTCCGAATTCCTGTTCTTTCTACTTCTATCTGTCGTGATGGCCTCCATGATGGCCGCCATACCCTCGACCGCCGCAGTCACCGCTGTCCCAGTCCGTTCCGCTGCTCTGGTCTGCACCATCTTCCCAGCGGGTTCCACCGCTCTGATCTGCACCGTCCTCCCAGCGGGTTCCACCGCTCTGATCTGCATTGTCCTCCCAGCGGGTTCCACCGCTCCGGTCTACGCCGTCCTCCCATTGGGTTCCGCCGCCCTGGTCTGCATCGTCTTCCCAGCGGGTTCCACCGCTCCGGTCTGCACCGTCCTCCCAGCCAGTTCCGTCTTCCTCCTGTCCCGGGTATCCCTCCCGGTGGTGATGCCCGCCCTGGGATTCCCCCTCATGCTGTCGGCATCCCACGATCCGCTCCTGGATTTCCCCCATGGACATTCCGTGGCAATCCTCCAGGGTGACGCTTCCGTCATACGCCGCCAGTTCCAGATATGCCCTGTATTTGCCGAAAGACATCTGGTACCGATGGGCTTCCTCCATGCAATGGCTGTCGCTGGTGTAAGTCAGCACACTGTAAGACTCTGACATGCCGATGGAACCCAACGCCTCCATTATGGCTTCCGGACTGTCGGAAATCACGGTAAACACCAAAGTGGCATTTTCCGTCAGATATCCCCTGTAGGTTTCGTCCTCCAGCAGAATGCTCACTGCCTGCACATACGGTTTATTTTTCAGGGAAAAATGCTCCAATATGTCCTGTCCGTCCTGGTTGTATGCCTCCGCTGCCACCACCCTTCCATAGCGGTTGACCCCCAGTTCTATGGAAGGATTCACATCCATGCTGATATAAGAAGTGGGAATGGCATACAGAAAACGCCAACCCACTCCCAGGAGAAGGAACAGGCAGCAAGCCGCCGCCAACCCATAAACGGAGACGCGTCTCCATGCCGTACAGCCCCTCCTGGCCCGCTGTCTCTCCAGATACCGGAGGGTTCCTTCCTTTAATTCCCGGGAGGCCGTGATCCCCTCCATGCTCCTGCGTATCCCGTTCATGCCCACTCACCTCCCAACTTCTCCCGCAGCATTGCCCTGGCTCTGGAAAGCCAGGTGTAGACCGTATTCTCCTTTTTACCCAGGATCCCGGCGATCTCCACGGCGGAATACCCTTCATAATAGAATAGATAGATTACTCTTCGATATTTTTCCGGCAGTTGCAGCACAGCCTCCATCACCTCCCGGGAGGCATCGTCCGGTGCATCGCCCTCCTCCAGCAGAGATTCCAGCGGGATCCATCTTCTGCGGGACAGGCTGCGCAGCCAGTCCCCACAGGCGTTGACCGTCACCCGCACCAGCCAGGCTTTCTCATGCTCTTCGTTTTCAAAGGAGCCTTTATAAAGCATATATTTCAGGAATACGTTCTGAAACACGTCCTCCATGTCATGCTTGTTTTTCAGATGCACAAGACAAATTCTCCGTACCATGTCCGCATACATCTCCACGGCACGGTTCATTTCCTCCGAGTTCTTCAAGGCTCTCCTCTTTCCCGCATATCTGAAGTTTGGTTTCGGCAAACTCCCCTGCGCCTGCGATATCGCTCCCACCAGCTGAAATTCCCCTATTTCCGCATATAGGGAGCCTGGTCAGAACCAGACTCCCTATATATTCTCAGCGATGGCAGCCCGACCTGTGGGAACGGCCGGAATGATGTCCTCTGGAACTCCGGCCACAGCCCTGCCCGTAGCCCTCGTGTCCCAGACAATTTCCTCCGTACTGGCAGACGCCGTACTCGTCACAGCATCCCTCCCCCGTGCACACGCCGTCCTGGTAACAGGCCGCATACTCTGTGTCACAGACATTTTGGCGGTTATGCCCGCATCTGGCATAAGCCACCTCCGATACGCTTCCCGCCAGTATAACTGCCGTGAGCAACGCTGCAGATACTTTGATGATACCCTTCATGATCCTGTCCTCCTGTCTCATATTGTCTCCTACAGCTTATGTACTCCCATATGCTGTAAGGCACTTCATAATAAATACGTTTCTCCCGGCTCGATCCTTTCATAAAAAATTATTTTTTCTCCTCCAGATACAACTGCACCCTGCTCTGAATCGCTTCCGCCGTCTCTACGGCCCCCTTGCTGCCCTCAAAGAAGGAATGCGCCTCCTCCTGCACTATAAGCCTGATCTGCATCGGTATATAGGGAACAGGCCGGCAGCTCTCCACAAAGTCCAGATATTCCTCCAGGTATGTGGAACCGTCAGGCTTCAACGTAAGGTCTGTGATCACTCTATTCTCCGCATCGCTGGAGCGCAGCAGTACATAGCACTCCCGCCACGGATGGTAATACACACTGTCCCGAATGACATCCGTCCTTACGCTCCCCTCATCAACCTGGAACTGGTTATCATAGTTCAGCAGCAAAGAGAAAAATTTGCCGATCTCCTCCTTATACGCGCTCTGGGCATTGACCACCAGATAACCTTGGGAATAGCTTTCCACATAGCTGCCGCTTCCTTCCTCCGCGGGAAAGCCTACCACATGGCCTTCCTCCCCGACCCACTGCCTGTAAATGGAGTACCCGTCGAGGCCGCCAGAATGCATAACCTGTACCGCCGCTTCCCCCTCCTGCATCAGTTCCAGACACTCGTCCTGTTCCAGAGCCCCCTCCAGCCTTTTCTCAAGAGTCTCCGTGGACCCATATTTTTTGCACAATTCCAAAAGACGCACAAACTCCGGGCTGTCAAAACCGCAGCTTCCCTGCTCCAGATTCAGAAGAGAGGAATCACCCCTAAAAAGCAACTCATAAAGAATATCATATCTGCTAAGCTGAACCCCTTTCTGAAGAAAGGGGCACTTCCAATCCTCCCTGCTCTCCAGTACTCCCATCAGTTCTTCCAGATTCCATCCATCTCCCTCCCATACCTCAAAAGATGTGGCCATGGTTCTGAACTCCACCGACAGCACCAGTCCCACCAGCTGCCCGTCCACAGTGCCCAGTCCCAGCGCGCCAGGAATCAGTACATCTTTTGTCTCCTGGGGAATCATATCGGACAGATCGCAGAGCGCTCCCCTCTCCTGCAAAAGCATCATATCATCCCGGTTCACATACAGGATATCCGGTCCTTTCCCGGCTGCCATCTCCGCCATTATACGGTCTCGGTAATCCTGCTCATATTCCGGCCGATTCTCCAGTTCCAGAGCGATGGGAATTTCCCCTCCGTTCTGTTTAAAGCCTGCTACCCTCCTCTGGAAATAATAAATGCCGGCCTCTCCCTCCAGGCTGACCAGCCGGATCTGCTCCTTCAGGGGCAGTTCCTCATCCGTGAGCACATAAAGGGTACCCTTTCCTCTCTGCAGTCTGCACAGCAGTATCTCCCCCCGCTGGTTTCGAATCAGGCCGCTGGCCTCCGCTCCAGGGTCCACCCCGTTTTCGTACATTCTGAATAGTTCCTCCCGGGTGTTCTTTTCCATGTCCCAGCGCACCAGGCTGTTTCCCCCCTGATAGTAAAAAGTATTTTCACCGTCAGCCAGCAGACTGTTCACATAATCGCCCGGCAGTTCTCCCAGAGGAAACTCTTTCCCCTCCTCATCCAACCGGGTCAGGATAGTCCTCTGCCCTTCGTCGTCATAGCGGCTGAGGATAATCCTGCCGTCCGGCAGCCAGAAGGACTTTGTGTTGTCCCAAAAGTCCAGATTCCAGGGATACCCCTCCTCGGGAAAAGGCTCCGATACCTCCAGGGTATTGCCTTCCAGGTCTGTTTTTAACAGGAAATACCTGTTTTCTCCGTCTCGCATCTTCAGGGATAACTCCAGATCCGCCGTGAGATCGGCGGAGTAAATCCGGCATCCCTCATGTCCCTGGACCTGGGGGGTAATCACCTGCTGGGTCAGTTCCTTTTCTTCCACATCATAGATCTGCACACAGAGCCTGTCCGCCTTGTCCTCCCCTCCGCTCTCCACCCGCAGCATATAGATCAGAGGGCCGATGATTCTGTAACATGTGTGGTTTTCCGCATACCCCTCCTCCGGCTCCTCAAAATGCATGACCTCCACATCTTTTACAGTCAGCGTTTTCCCCTGGGATACCTCTTGCGCCACAAGCAGTTCCTGTCCAGCCCCGGCATTACCGGCCCCGGCGGGTTTATCATTTTCCTTCCCGCCGCAGCCTGCCAGCAGCAGACAGCACAGCAACCATAGCAACCAGCTTTTTCTCATACCTGTTCTCCTTCCCTGCAGAGAGTCCATGCCGCTCCCTGTCAGATCCAGAATAGCATATGCACCTATGGCCGCTCAAGGTCCTTAAACAATTCTTCCACGAGCCTTAAACAAATCTTAAAATCCCACTGCAATCCCCGATCTATCGGGTGGAACCCGGCAGTTTCAGAGAATAATCACACCTCTCCAGGGTGAAATTGGGATTGTAATAGGGATCTCCCTTCTCCAGCAATGCCTTCCACCTCTCCCGGAACCGAACCGCCTCCTGCTCATAGCGGGCCGCATTTTCCCCGTGGAGATCATCCCCCCGGGACTCGGACTCATAGTGGTACAACTCCGCAAAGGGCGTAAACACGTTCAGCTTGCCCCTCTCCCGCAGCCGCAGACAGAAATCCACATCGTTCAGAGATACGGCAAAGGTTTCGTCCAGCCCGCCCGTCTGCTCGAACAGGGACTTTTTGACCATAAGGCAGGCCCCCGTCACCGCAGACACATTCTGGGCATAGCAAAGCCGCCCCATGTATCCCAGATCCCGAAAATTATGTTTATAATGGGTATGCCCCGCCGTGCCATGGGCCCCCATGCCTATGACCACCCCCGCGTGCTGGATGGTGCGGTCTCCGTAATACAGCTTGGCTCCCACAGCCCCCACGTCCTCCCGCTGGGCATACATCAGCATCTCTTCCATCCAGTCAAAGGTAATCACCTGCGTGTCGTTGTTCAGCAGCAGCAAATAATCGCCGGTGGCGTAAGCCGCCCCCAGATTGTTGATACTGGAATAATTGAATTCCCCCCCATAGGTCACAATCCTGACCTTTGTTCCCGCCTTCCCGGCCTCTTCCGCGCACATGACACCCATGTCATAAGACTCCTCCGAAGAAGATACACCTTCCCGGGCTGCCAGGGCCTGCTCATAGTCATATCCCAACAGTTCTCCATAATACTGTTTAATCTCAGGGGAGGTACTGCCGTTTTCCACGATCACCAGTTCAAAATTGTCATAGGTGGAACGATCCAGAATGGAATTCACGCAACGTTCCAGATCCTCCCGGTGATCCCGATTGGGGATGATAACGGAGATCCTGGGATTGCCCTCCACCCGGTAACGGATGCGGAATATGGTGGGAAAGGCCCTGGTACTGCTGATCTGAAAATCCCGGAAGCCATGCTTTTCCAGATGATCTGCCACCGCCCTTCTGGCAGCCTCCACCGCGTAAGGTTTCGCCTCTATGTCTGAGGCCACGCTGCCCTCATGGCTTCTCCAGTAGTACAGGAGTTTGGGAATGTGATGTACTTTCCCGGCCCGGTCCGTGAGGCGCAGGATCATGTCATGGTCCTGGCTTCCGTCCAGGCTGGTGCGGAACAATTCCGCATCCTCCTCCAACAGACGACGGGAAAAGACGCTGAAATGGGTAATATAATTGTTCCCCCGCAGGGTATCCGGCGCAAAGTCCGGCTTAAAATGCATATTCACCAGATTGTCCACACTGCCGTCCCTGAAAGTAGACTCGTCACAGTAAAGGAAATCCGCCCCGGTTTCGCTTATGGCACGGGCATATTCATACAGGGCGCAGGGATGCAGCACATCGTCATGGTCAAACAGGCCGATATAGTCCCCGGTGGCCAGACGATAACATGCATTGGTGTTCCCCGCAATCCCCTGGTTTTTTTCCAGCTTATGGTAGAGGATTCGTCCCCCCGACCGGGCCGCATACTCCTGGCAGATCCCACCCACATAGTCGTGATCCCCGTCGGAGCCGTCCGCCAGGCAGAGTTCCCAAATCTGGTAAGTCTGTTCCATGACGGATTCTATCATATCCCGCAGGAAGCGTTCCGGCGTATTCCACAGAGGCACCAGAATACTGAATCTGACTTTCCTGGGAAAAACCGTCTCCCTCTGGATCCGGGCCGTTTCCGGATCCGGGAAGCTGGCCGTGCCGAACTGCAGGCTTGCCTGCCGCTCTCTTTTCTTGTAACGCAGCTTTTTTACCAAATCCCGGGGATGCAGTACCCGCCTGGCCCGGGTAGCCTGCCGTCTGCAAAAATGGATGGCCCTGCGGAAAGGCTTGCTCATCTTCCAGAAGGCGCTGTTGTGTATGAAATCCAATTTGGCCTGCAGCACATCCCTCTCTTCCTCCAGTTGAGACAGTCTGTCCGCCAGATAAGCGCTGCGCTGTTTCTCTTTCTCATAGGCTTCTTTATAATTTCGATCCGTCATGTACCGTTTCCCCCTTGTCAGAATTGTCTGTTGGTTCTTTGGCGGTCTTCCACATAAACCCCGGCAGCAACTCCTCCTCCGTCCACAGGGTCAGCCGCCTCCGTCCGATTCTGCTGCGGGCCTGAAAGCCGATCTTGTAATAGCCTGCCGGCAGAAGTCCCTGTTCCAGAATCACCCGGAAGCCGCACAGGGCCACATTGGGCTGCTCCTGCATCCCATACTCTGCCTCCCTGCTGTACTGCTCCTCCAGAGAGATGGCATATATATCTCCCCCCTGGCTTTTCAAGAGCAGATACCTGTCATAGCAGGCATTATTGTCCCATCTCACCACCAGATATCCCTGCAGGCAAAGCAGCTCCCCGCTCCGGAAAGCACCCAGTTCAAAGGCCAGATTCTCCGGCTCCCGCTCCGGGCACTCCGCCAGGCGTCGGCAATTTAATGCCTTCTGACCCCCGGCGCGGGTGTCCAGATAAACTCCGTATATATGCGTATCCCCCAGTTCCATGCACAAAGGCTCGGGGTAATAAGGATCATGGGCTAAGTATGCGGGATGCCTGCGGTACAGGGTCTGCCTTTCCCTGCGAAGACGTTCCATCTTCTCCCTGGTTAGATCGCCGCCCCGGCTTAAGGATTCATGATGCCAGGCGTGGAATCGGTTCAGCACCACATTGTGCCAGCCGGCCTCCCGCAGCCGGATACACAGTTCCACATCGTTATAGGCCACCTGCAGATCCTCCGGGAAGCCCCCGGCCTGTTGGAATCGGTCACGCCTTACCATGAGACAGGCCCCGGTCACCGCTGCCGCATTGCGGTCCAGGCTGCCATAACCATAATCTTCCTCCTGGCCGTCCCGGGTAAATTGCAGCTTGTGCACCGGCCCTCCGGGCAGGTTGGTGATACCCGCATGCTGAATCATGGTGGAGTCCGGATAGTAGAGTTTCAGTCCCACCGCTCCCACATAGGGCCGCAGCGCCCGCTCCGCCATGGCCTCCAGCCAGCCGTCCGGGCACACCGTGATATCATCATTGAGAAAAAGCAAAATTTCTCCTGTGGCCTCCCGGGCGCCCAGGTTGCACATTTTCGAAAAATTAAAGGGCATGGGCTCATAGATATATCCCATGCCCCGGGTCAGTTTTTCTATTTCCGCCCTGTTTTCGGGGCTGCTCCCGTTGTCCACCACCAAAATCTCCCAGGGACAGAGCCCACTCTCCGGGCTGTCGGGCCCCGAATCTGCCGTAATGTCGGGCTGGCAGCAGGCTTCCCAACATTTTGCCAGAGACTCCAGACACTGCCCCAGGACTTTGGGATTATCCTTGGAAGGAATGATAATGGATAGCTTGGCCGCGGACCGGGAAGTCCACACTTTCCCGTCAAATCCATCCTCCCGGCGGTACGCGGTCTGGACGCCGGCCAAAACCCCTTCATGGCTCATATGAAACAACATGCCTGGCAGACGGGCTATGGAAGCACAGCCACAATCAAAGCCTCCCGCCAGTGCCAGCAGTTGATGCACCAGCCTCCGCACCTGCCCATGTTCCCGGAAAAAAACCACTCCTTCCCTGTCCCGGGGCCATGTCCCCGGGGGCAGCTTTTCCGCCAGTTCCCTCCGCAGGGCTATCACACTGCCCGGATAGAAACAGGAAAGCCAGGTATCCGGGGACCATTCCGGCTTAAAATAGGGACTGTACCGATGCTCCCCTGTTATGTCCAGAGCATCCTCATCCCCATACAGCACCAGGGTCTGAGGATGGGCCTCAAAATACGCCGCGATCCAGGCAAAAGCCTCCGGGTCGGGATAGCCCTGTTCCTGCAGAATCAGCCATATTCCACGCTCCTTCAGCAGAGCAAGCCCCTGCTCCAGAGCATCGCCGCACAGCTCTGTCAGAGACCGGGAATTGCCCTTCTCCGGCAACTCGTCTTTCTGTCCCCGGGGCAGAATACCCGGGCGATAAGAATCTTCCCCCGGTCCATCGGCCTGCCCCACAAGCCCCAGCCACTCCTCATAGGAAATACGCCGCTTGGCTCCGGCCAGCCTGCAGGCATACCGCCTGTTCTGTTGTCTCTCCAAAGCCCCCCGCAGCTTTGCCTTGATATGCAGTCCCATGTGAACTTCCTCCCCCTGCTGCCCACAGGTTAAACCCATTTCCTCACTGCGCCGGCCAGATCTTCCGCCATGGAGAGGGGCAGCAGACGGTACTCCATGCGGATATACAGGATATTCACCTCACCCGGCTGCAGGCGGCTGATGTCAATGTCGATATTGGGATCCGGGGTGGGATACACCACCGTCAAATAATTGTCTCCCTGCTCCCCCCTGGACCGAATCCGCTTTCCGTTGACTGCCAGCACCTTGGGGACATTCGGCGGAACCTTTTCCCCGTTGAAGCGCAATTCCAGGATCCTGCAGATTCCGCAATCCATGGCGGGGTCAATCCGCATTCTGCGCACATTGCCGGGAAACTGAAGTTCCAGTTCGATCTGTCCGCCATCCTCATAGACCCGGTCCAGAAAACGGGAGCATTCCTCCCGATACCCCTCGCCCCTGTCCTCGTATACCTGGATTCTGGTGAGGCGCTCTTGCTCTTCCTGATCTCTCACCAACTTTTCGGGATCCCGCAGTTTTTTTCCGATCCCTTCCCACAGCGCCGCCATGGAAGCCGCCTTACCCTCCACATAGCGCTGGAACTTCAATTCCCGTTCCCGGTATTCCTGGGCCTGTTCCTCCGTGATCCCCAGAGTCCGCAGCACTCTGTCCAGATCCAGCCGGCCCCGCTTCTCGTTCTCCAGCAGATAGCAGTACACTGCCCGAAATGCCAGTTCCCTGGTCTCCATGGGCTTTTCGAAAGTCCATTCATAGTCGATCAGCGTCCATCTGTCCCCGTCTACCAGCAGATTGGAGAACACCAGATCAAAATCCGTCACCGGGCATTCTTCTCCATAACCGATTCTCTCCAAATACTGGTCAAAAAAGTGCCAGAAGCCCTCCTGATCCCCTTTTTCCAGACATTCATCCAACAATTCCGCCAGGGGCCGGCCCGTCACATATTCAAATACCGCATGGAAATCCTTGTCCTGCCCCTCCAGCCTGCATTTATTTACGCCCAGAGCGCTGCCCTGATAGCGTTCCGTCAGCTTTTCCCAGGCCCAGACCATCCTGCGCACATGCGCCTGAGCCTCCTGGGTCAGGGGATATTTACGCACTGTTTTCCCCCCCTGGCCATCCCCGCAGATCTCTGTACGAATCTTAAATTCCCTGGCCCGGTCGTTGGAATACTTTACATATTCCACGGGAAAAGACGCACCGATCACAGCCATGTAGGAATTGGCGAACACGGGAAAAAGCCCCTCTTCCACTATGCCGTCAAAGGCCAGCTTTTCATCAAAAAGCATCATGCGGTCCCGGTCAAAATTCCGCAGATTGTTGGACAACTCCCCCCGGCCCGGCAGACGCTGGTCTGAATAGACTGCGGTCATAAATTTATAGTCCGGATAGGGATAGTAGAAGCTGTATTCTTCCGCGCCGCAGCTTTTGAAAATCGCTTCCAGCCCCTTTCGGGAGAAGGTTCTGGCACTGCCTCCCTCCTGATAGTTCTCAATCCCGGAAAAGTAGCTGCCCAGGTGATCCTCCTGGCAGCCCGCAAAATATTTCAGCCCGTATTTGTTCTCAATGGCGATCAGAATCCGCCCCCCCGGGGCTAGATGGCCCATCAGGATCCGCAGGAACTCCTCATAGGGACGGTCTCCGCCAATATAGCCCCGGCCATACTCAAACACTCCGATGAGACAGATATAACTGTAGTCCCGGGGCAGCACGGGCTCGATATCCTGGAAATTCCCCACATGGATGGTGATATTGTCATAATCGCTGTGCCGGCAGGCATTGATCATGCTGCGCTTTTTGGACAGATCCACACAGGTGACGCTGCCGGCCTTTCTGGCCAGCGCGCCGGTGATGGCCCCGCATCCGCTGCCCACCTCCAGTACCTTGTCCTGCGCCGTCATGGGCACGAAATCCACAATGTTTTCCCTCAGCGGGGACAAATGGTACAATATGGGCCAGCTTTTCCGCTGTTCGATCAGCTGAGGATACTCCACCCTGGAATATTTTTTCACAATGTCCAGCAGTTCGTCCTCCACCGTGCCGTCACAGTAAAGGTCCTCTCCCGGGTATTTACTTAAATCCAGTGTGATCTTCCCGATCTGTTCCGTCATATTCTACATTTCCTCCGTTTGGATTCCGGCACATTCTGCCGTTACTGCGCCGCTCCGGGCGTCTGTTCCAGGTCCTTCACCGTGATCCGTGAATTCATATCGTAATATCCCACCGTGTTTTTGTCCGACACCACGGTAATATTCAGCGCGTCATACAGGCGATGGTACACCTGGAATGTATCGCCCTCGTAGCCCGTAAGTCCCAGGGACAGCAAATACTCCCCTCCCTGCAGATTCATTTCCTGGGTGAAAGTGATTTCTTTCACCTGTCCCGGCTCTCCGCTGTCCAGATAAGCCTTTTCCACCATGGTATTGGTGCCGGTAATCTCCACGCCGATGATGTTTTTCACCGAATAGGCAAAGATGGGCGACGGGATATGTTCGTAGAAAGCCACCTTCATATGGATGGAAAAGACAGTCCCCTTGAGGATGGCATTGGACCGCATCCCCCGCTCGTCCGTGAGATACACTTCCAGTATCTCCGCCTGATGGGTTCCGTATTCCAGCAGTTCCGGATTCTGCCCCGCCTCACCGCCGGCGGCGTGCTTCTGGTCCTCTCCCTCCTCATACTGCCCCACCAGCACCTGCTTGTAAGCGTCTATCATCTTTTTGGGCGAGCCCTCCCCCAAAAGAACGCCCTGGTTGAGCAGATACACCCGGTCACAGTACTTGCTGACGCTGCTGAGATCATGGCTGACAAACACGATGGTCTTGCCCTTTTTTTTGAATTCCTCAAACTTCCGATAACATTTTGCCTGGAAAAACACATCTCCCACGGACAGGGCTTCATCCACTATCAGGATCTCCGGATCTATATTGATGGCCACCGCAAAAGCCAGCCGCACAAACATGCCGCTGGAATAAGTCTTTACCGGCTGGTGCACATAGTCCCCGATATCCGCAAACTCCAGGATCTCCGGCAGCTTGGCCTCTATCTCCTCCTCGGAAAAGCCGATCATGGTGCCGTTGAGGTACACATTCTCAATGCCGTTGTATTCCATATCAAAACCCGCGCCCAACTCCAGCAGGGCGGAGATGCGCCCGTTGACCCGGACCTGACCGGAGGTGGGATTGAGTACCCCTGTGATAATCTTCAGGATCGTAGACTTGCCGGAGCCGTTGGTGCCGATGATGCCCACCGTCTCTCCCTGGCGGATCACCATGTTCACATCCCGCAGCGCATAATGTTCCCGATACTGCTTCCTGGTCAGCCGCAGGGCCTCCTTGAAGCGGTCCGATGGTTTGTCGTACAGCTTGTATACTTTGTTCAGGTCCCTGACCTCAATGGCCGCCTCCCTGATATCCTTCTCTTCCATTGCGTCCTCTTCCCTGCTTTCTCTTTTTCTATATTACATCCGCGAAATGCACCTTCAGCTTCTTAAAGATCGCCGCACCCAGCAAAAAAAGCACCGCCGTCACCGCCCAGAAATACAGGGTCCCGGAAAGATCTTCAAAAAACCAGTGATAGCCGTACACCGAATCCCGGTAGCCGTTCACGATGTATACAAGAGGATTCAGCTTCAGCAGCGTCACCACCACGGGATTGTGCAGGGAGTCCAGACTCCACAGAATGGGGGTGGCCCATATGCCCACCTGCAGGCAGATGGAAATAATCTGGGACAAATCCCGGAAAAAGATTACCACGGCGCAGGTAGTATAGGACATGGCCAGCACCAGCAGGAAGAGGCACAGTCCGTAATAGACCACCTGTAACAGGTACACACTGGGATAATAGCCGTATATGCAGCCCAGAAGCACCGCCAGCCCCAGGAAAAACAAATGGCTGAAGGTGGCTGCGAGAACCTTTATCACAGGCAGAATGCTGATCTTAAATACCACCTTTTTCACCAGGTAACTATATTCAATCAGCGACATGGTCCCCTGGCTGATGGCTTCACTGAAGAAAAACCAGGGCACCAGCCCTGCCGTGATAAACAGCGCAAAAGGAACCTCCACGCCGCTGCGCAGTTCCACGGCTTTGGTACCAAATATCTTATCGAAAACCAGGTAATACATAAGTACTGTCACCAGTGGCTGGGCAAATCCCCACACTACCCCCATATAGGAGCCAGCGTATCGCTTTTTAAAATCATTTTTGGACAGTTTCCAGATCAGCTTTCTGTTCTGCCATAGTTCCCCGGGCAACCGGGTCAGCCGGGAAGCAGGCATTCTTGTTTTCTCCATATAGCGGTTCCTGTCACCTTCCGTATTGTTCCACATAGGCGGAAAGACCGCCCCATTTGGTATCTCTCTCTGAAAAGATCAGTTCCATCCCTTCCGGGATCGGCCACTGTACCCCGATCTCCGGATCGTCATACCGCAGGCCGCCCTCATCGCCGGGATGGTAAAATTCCGAGCATTTGTAGCAGAATTCCGCGTAGTCCGACAGCACCAGGAAACCATGGGCAAATCCCTTGGGTACATAGAACTGCTTCATATTCTCTTCCGTGAGCAGTTCCCCATGCCACTGCCCAAAGGTGGGAGAACCCTTCCGCAGGTCCACCGCCACGTCAAATACCTCCCCTCTGATCACACGCACCAGTTTATCCTGGGGGTATTGGATCTGAAAATGCAGCCCCCGCAGTACCCCCTTTTTGGACGCAGACTGGTTGTCCTGCACAAATTCCACATCTATCCCCGCCGCCTTATAATCGTTGTAATTATAGGTCTCCGCAAAATAACCTCTGGCGTCCCCAAACACGGTGGGGGTTATCACCTTTAACCCTTCAATTCCACATGTTTCCACTGCAATTTTACCCATTATATCTCTCCCTCTTTTCAATATTATTACTTGTATTACGCAGAAAGCCCCATGCTTACACAGCTACTATCGTCCCATATAGCTGATATTCATATCCACATTTCCCTCTATGCCGTCGATCTTGCCCTTGGAGGTATACTGCCACATATGATAGAATCCCTCATACAGGGGAACGCTGCGGTATTCTGCCAGCCAGATGCAGTAGTTCTCCAGCCGTCCTGTGTCTATACGATTGTAGTACCAGTTTCGGCTGGCATACACCCCTGCCTCACCGCCGGCATTCTCCACCGTGCGGCAGAAGGCCTCGCACACCAAGGTACGCTCCTCCACGGACAGGCCGTCCGCCCGTCCGTTGCCCCCGGCCCCCTCCGTATCGATGAAGATGGGGTAATCCAGATTGTATTCACGCACCAGTTCCAGCACCATGGAAGCCTCTTCCACCGCCTCCACCTCGTCTATGGCCTGGGTGAAAAAATAAACGCCCACTTTCACCCCCGCCATGGAAGCCCCTTTGATATTCGCTACAAAATAAGGATCCACCACCAGACTGCCCGTACTGGAGCCCCGATAGCCTGCCCGAATAATGGCAAAGTCCACCCCGGCGGCCTTAACCTTCTCCCAATCGATCTCCCGGTTCCATTTGGACACGTCTATTCCCACGGTGGTGTTGGACGTGGGAGTCTGCAGTTTTTTGATCTCCGATTTGTCGCTGTCTTCTTCCGCCTCCTGCACTCCCGTGTCCTCCGCCTGGGCGTCAATGTCCTCCTCGGTCTTCATCAGCAGGGAGATATCGTCAATAAACACATATTCCACCTTGTCCTTGACCTGCACCCGGGTGGGATTCACCGGCACTTTATAACCCTCCACCTCCTGCAGGCTTACATAGTATTCCCCGGAACTCAGTCCGCCGATATACAGTACACCGTCCTGGTCCAGATCCCTGTACTCCCCCTGATCCCCCAGTTCCACCAGGAAACTCTGCCCCTCCACAGGCTTCCCCTGGTAGTCCACCACCTGGATACGCAGATCCCGCTCCACGGAGGTGACCACCAGGGACAGCCTGCTCTGCTCTTCCAGTTTCTGCTCCAGCCAGGTGTTTTCCTCCGGGTTGAAAAAGGTGGCGTCCTCCAAAAAAGCAGACAGGTCGCTGCCGATCCTCTGCCCGTATTCATCGTAGATTATGTCCTGGCTTTGGGGTTTGGGGGTGGGTTGCCCCGTCCCCTGCCCGCCGCCCCGGGGGGCAGGATTGGCGTAAAGCACCAGCACCGCCACAAGCAGGATCACCCCCATGGAACCCAGAATACAGATTCTCTTCAGCTTAGAGTCCATTGGCTACCTCAGTCAGATATTTTCCGTAATTGGTCTTCATCAGGGGCTCCGCCAGCTTGAGCAGCTGCTCCCTGTCGATAAAGCCTCTCTTGTACGCAATCTCCTCAATGCAGGAAATATACAGGCCCTGGCGCTTCTGGAAAGCCGCCACAAAGTCCGCCGCGTCCAGCAGAGCATCATGGTTGCCCGTATCCAGCCAGGCAAAGCCTCTTCCCAGAGTCTCCACCAACAGCGTGCCGCGCTTCAAATACTCATTATTGATACTGGTGATCTCTATTTCGCCCCGGGCGGAGGGTTTTACATTCTTAGCGATCTCCACCACGTCATTGTCATAGAAATACAGACCCGGCACCGCGTAGTTGCTCCTGGGATTCTCGGGCTTCTCCTCAATGGACAGGGCCTTCCCGCTTTCGTCAAACTCCACCACGCCGTACTCCCTGGGATCCCGCACATAATAGCCGAAAATGGTAGCGCCTTTTTCCCTGGACGCCACCTCCCGCAGCACTCTGGAAAAACTCTGGCCATAGAAAATATTGTCTCCCAGCACCAGAGCTACCCGGTCACTGCCGATGAATTCTTCGCCGATGAGAAAAGCGTCCGCCAGCCCCCTGGGTGTCTCCTGCACCGCATAGTGAAACTCCATGCCAAGCTGGCTTCCGTCCCCCAGGAGTTCCTCAAATACCGGCAGATCCCTGGGAGTGGAAATGACCAGTACTTCACGGATCCCCGCCAGCATCAAAATGGAAAGGGGATAATAAATCATGGGCTTGTCATAAACAGGCATGATCTGTTTGCTGATGGCCTTTGTCAACGGATACAGTCTGGTGCCGGATCCTCCGGCTAAGATAATTCCTTTCATGGTCTTTTCTCCTTTTGAAATTAGAGTTCTTCGGTTTACCGAATAGACAGTTTTTAACGCGCCGAAGGGATTGCCGCATTTTTGAGGCAATCCCCCGGTCAAAACCTTTTATTTTTCGTACATCTCCGTGTAGTATTTCTGGTAGTCGCCGCTGGTCACGTTCTTCATCCACTCCTCATGCTCGAAAAACCAGGCGATGGTCTTTTTGATGCCTTCCTTGAACATGGTCTCGGGATACCAGCCGATCTCTGCCTTGATCTTATCCGGAGCAATGGCATATCTTCTGTCGTGCCCCTTCCGATCTTCCACATAGGTGATCAAATCCCTGCTCACCAGACTCTTGCGGGGGTCTCCCTCCGGCAGCATATCCTGCAGGGTCTCGATGATGATGTTGATAATCTCTATATTCTGCTTTTCGTTGTGGCCGCCGATGTTGTAGGTCTCGAACAGCCTGCCCTGCTCCTGGACCATGTCGATGGCCTTGGCGTGATCCTCCACATAGAGCCAGTCGCGCACATTCTTTCCGTCCCCATATACCGGCAGCTTCTTGCCCTGGAGAGCATTGTTGATGATCAGCGGGATCAGCTTCTCCGGGAACTGATAGGGGCCGTAGTTGTTGGAACAGTTGGTAATATTGGCCGGGAAGCGATAGGTGTCCATGTACGCCTTTACCAGCATGTCCGAACTGGCCTTGCTGGCCGAGTAGGGGCTGTGAGGGGCATAGGGCGTGGTCTCGTAAAAAAAGGCGTTGTCATCATCCGGCAGGGATCCGTACACTTCGTCCGTGGACACATGCAGGAACTTCTTGCCCTCCTTATAACTGCCGTCCGGCTGTTCCCAAGCCTCTCTGGCGCAGTTCAGCATCACCGCCGTGCCCAGCACATTGGTCTGCACAAAGACCTCGGGGTTACGGATGCTGCGGTCCACATGACTCTCCGCGGCAAAATGCACCACCCTGTCAATGTCATTTTCCTTAAAAATCCGTTGGATGGCCTCTTTGTCACAGATATCCGCCTTCACAAACGTGTAATTCTCTCGTTCTTCCACATCCTTCAGATTTTCCAGATTGCCAGCATAGGTCAGGGCATCCACATTGAGGATGCGGATCTGATCACCATATTTCCTGAACATGTAATGAATATAATTGGACCCGATAAATCCGGCGCCCCCGGTTACCAAATAAGTTCTCATAGTTTTTCCTCTCTGTTCCTTCTGTTTTTATAGAAGTGATTACGTCATTATAGCATACTTTTCCAGTTTGTACAACCACCACACTGGTGCGCCGGCACACTAATACCCCAGATAGCTGAGGTTTAAGTCCACATCCCCTACGATGCCGCTCACTTTGCCGGTGGACTTGTACTGCCACAGGTCATATCGCCCGGTGTAGGTGGGGGCGGAGGCATACTGGGCCAGCCAGATCTTGTACGCCCCAAGCTGGCTGACGTCTATCTTGCTGGTGAGCCAGGTCTTGTTGGCATAGACGCCCGCCGTGTACCCTGCGTTCTGTATGGTCTGGCAGAAAGCCTTGCACACCTCGGTCCGGGTCTCCACGGTGATGCCGTCCGCACGGCCCCCGCTGGGTTCCACATCCAGAAACACCGGATAGGATATCCGATAGTTCTTGATCAGTTCCAGCACCATGGAAGCCTCCTCCACCGCCTCCACTCTGTCAATGGCCTGGGTGAAGAAATAGACTCCCACTTTCAGCCCTGCCTCCGTGGCCCCTTTGATATTGTTCTGAAAAGTGGGATCCACAATCAGGGTTCCCTGGGATGATCCGCGATATCCGCAGCGGATAATCACATAGGACACACCGGAATTTTTTACCGCGTTCCAGTCAATGATGCCGTTCCATTTGGAAACGTCAATTCCCATGACACCTGCACCCGTCACCAATGACCCGTCGCTGGCAAAATTGTATTTTACCCCCTGGATCACCTGCTCGCCGGTGACGGCATTGCCGTTGACATCAAAATACTTCACGGCTCCGCCGATGGTCTGCCAACCTGTATATTTAGCTTCTCCCTTTTTGTAAAACTTATCATAGGTATAGTAATCGGCGTAAAAAGCCTGGCGGTAATTATTGTTCTCCAGCACATAGAGTTCGTTGCCGTCCCTGTCTTTCAGCAGCGAAGTCCTGTTCTCCATGGGGTTCTGTTTGACCGTCACCGTACAGACTGCCGTGATGGTATTGTTGTTTTCCGAATATTTTACCGTAATATTGGCACTTCCCGCCGCCAGTCCGGTGACGGTTATGGTTCTGCCGGAGATCTCCGCCCTCGCCACATTGGCATCGGAGGATTCCACCGTCAGCACATCCGTGTCAAGGCCATTTTCCAGAACAGCTGTAAGGTTGACGCTTGCCCCCGTGTACACCAGTTCCGTGGCCTTGTCCAGTCTCAGATTCCTGGCGGCAGACACGGTCACACTGCAGGTTGCGGTCAGACCACTGACCTGATTGCCCCCGGCATCTATGCCGTTTGCCACATAGGAGATCAGCACCGGCTGCTGGGTGACTGCCACGGCCGTCACCGTTCCGCTGCCATCCACTGTGACGGCGGAGGGATTGCTGCTGGTCCAGCTAATGCTCTGGATGGTCACACCGTCACAGGCGGCGGCAGCGGTAAACTGCCCTCCCACAGTCAACGTCTTGTCCGCAGGATCTATCCTGCCCACATAGACCACGGGAACCGGCGTAGGGGCAGCTGTAGGAGGCGCAGTGGGAGGAACTGTAGGAGGCGCAGTGGGAGGAACTGTCGGCGGCGCAGTGGGATCTGTGGGCGCCACTGCAGGAGGCTGCGTGGGCGTCACTGCGGGAGGGTCTGTAGGCGCCACTGCAGGAGGCTCCGTAGGCGGCGCCACCGGCGGTTCTGCCGGAGGCTCCGAAGACGGCTGTACGGCAGGTTCTGCAGTGGGGTCCGCCGGTGACTGGGACGGAGGAAGCTGCGCCCCCGGATTCTCCTGGGACAGCCTAACAAAGCTGCCGCCCAGGGCCAGCGTCATGGGATCCGGGATATTACTCTTTGCCACTTCCGCGTAGGTGATCATAGTGCTGGTGCTCTCCACCCAGGCCACCGTATCCTTCAGATAGGATTCCACCAGGGTTTCATTAATCTTGGTATCTTCTTTCTCCGCATTGATCTGGGACTCCGTCTTAACTTCATCCGACACATCTACCTTTTGGTACTCTATCTCTTTTTTAACTTCTGTCTTCTGTTCTGAAGTGACCAGACCATAACTCTTATATTTCTCATCCGTTAAAGCAATCATCACCAGCCTGTACTGTCCCGGCGTCAGATTCTTTTTATAGATTATGCCGTCCATATCATCGTCCGACCACATGATTTCAGAGCCGTCCGGTCCCTTGACAGAGAGGCTGAAGGGTACGTTTCCGATCAGCTTTCCCGTCTCCTTGTTGACAAATTTGATCTTGAGATCCTTCTCAATGGAACTGAAGTTCATCTGTACATTGATATCCGGCCTGTAATCCTGCTCATCGTACTCCTGGGGCTTAGGAGTCGCCGTTGGTTCCGGAGTCGCCATGGCCTGCAGCGCAGCAAGATAAGCCTGCTGGGCATTGGCCACAGCGTCCAGCCCCTGTCCCCCGATCAAATTTACTCCGGCAAGCTGCGCCCCCGCTTCCCGGTAAGAATTCGCCTGCAGATCCCCCATCCTGCTGACAATAAACACAATCCCTGTCACCAAGGCCATCAGCAGCACTGCGATACCTGCAATCAGAATGAACTTATCCAGGATCCGATCCCCTTCTTCTTCGTCGTCTTCCTCCTCTTCAAAATACTCTGTATCCTCCGGCAGATCCGATTCAAAATACTCGTATGACCCGAACTCCTCTTCGTTCCGGCCAGTACCGTATTCATCCCCTTCGTAGCCGTATTCCGCCGCTTCCATGTCGGCAGACTCCGGGATTTCATATTCTTCCTCGGATTCTTCTTCAGCATATATCGGATCATATCCGGTCTCCTCTTCCGGATATTCGTACTCTTCCTCAAACTCCTCTTCCTCATATCCGGAGTCTTCGTCCAGGTACTCATACGCCTCCTGTTCCGGACCTTCCCCATCCAATTCATCAACGTACTCTTCATCCTCTAAAATGAATTCCTCATACTCTGCGTCATCCCACTCGTCCTGGAACTCCGTCATATTTTCCTCTATATTTTTCGTCGGTCTGCCAAAACGTCCCTTCGACCTTCTCATACTGTTCCTCCCGTCACCGAACCCTAAACCATCAGAGCCCAACTTCATCTGCCGCCGCGCCGGGTACGCTGTCCGCATAGTCCCCCTCTTCACGGCCTTTACTGCTGTACAGTATAACATCGAAACCGCCGTCGGTTCAAGAAAAAACGGAATATTCATAAAATATTAATTTCTCCGCAGACTAAAGCAGGGAACGGCTTAGTCCTATTTCTATATAGACAATGCGGTCGAATAATAGTAAAATAATGGCAGGAAAGTGAGGTACCCCATGAAACAGGAATCCGCTGACACACACCGCAAATCAAGTATTCCGGATATTGATATCATCGACCTGGACTTTGTCACAAACGAGGAAAAGAATGAAGAATCTGCTATGGAAAACGCCTGTGGGCAGGATGAGCAGCCTGCCGGCGGCTCTCCTAATGAGGAAGGGGACAAGCAGTCTCCCAGGAAAAAGCCCGGGCGCTTCGGCGGCTTCTTCCACCACAGTTTCCTGCATATAGTGTTTGTGCTGGCCCTGATGCTCTGCATCGGACTGGTGGTTTTCCGCTTGTCTAATTGGGGAACCCGCGTGCCGTCCCTCTTCGACCCGGACGCGGACTTTGATGACAACGACCTCATCGAAGTGCTGGACAATATGGTAAATGTACCGGCAGACCAGCGCAGGGACACGGACGGCATACGCACGGTGGTGGTGCTGGGGAATTCCCCTTTCTCCGATCAGCGTGATTCCGACACCGGCGTCATCAGTCTGGCCGGCCAGCTGACGGAGGCGGTTTTCTACAACTGCTCTGTGGCCGGGTCCCATCTGGCAGCCGCCAACGACACCTTCCGGCCGGAAGAAGATCCCATGGACGCCTTTAATCTATATTGGCTGACCACCCTGATCACGCTGCAGAATACCGGCATTTATGACAGCGCCTTCGCCGCCATGGAAGACGCCGTCCCAACGGATGCCCGCTATGCCTTTGAGACCCTGTCTACCCTGGACTTTCAGAATGTGGACGTGCTGGCCATCATGTATGACGCCTCAGACTACCTGGAGGAACGCCCTCTGTATAACCCAGAAAACATCACGGACATCCAGACCTTTGCCGGTAACCTGGACGCCAGCCTGGAACTGCTGCGCAGCACCTTCCCCCATCTGCGGATCATTGTACTGTCCCCCACCTATGCCTACTATGTGGAGGAGGATGGATCATATATCAGCAGCGACATTCATAAATCCAACGGCTACTCCCTGTCCACCTATGCAGGCAATCTGGAGCGCATCGCCTATCTTCACTCTGTGTCCTATCTGGACAACATCTATGGAACGGTGAACGAAAACAATGCCGGTGACTATCTGGAAGATCATCTGCACCTGAATACCGCAGGACGGCAAAAACTGGCGGAGCGCTTTGTATATGCCCTGGAGTACTTTGACTGACCCCGGTTGGGAATTTATTTTCCCCTGATCCTCATGCCCAGGCGATGCAGCCGGCGCACGATCCGGGGAGCCAGGGTCAGCACCAGCAGATACAGCTTGTTTTTCCCGGACAGATAAGGAGAACCCACCGTATCTCTCACATGTCCCCGAAGGAATCGGACAATGGCCCTATATTGCCCATTATCCCGCCGCATCTGCCCGATGGGGATGTGGAGAAGATAGTCCAGCCTCTGGTAAAGGCCGAATCGGACTGCCACCGGCCTGAGCCGGGGATATTTCTCCTCCACCAGGGAAAGCACCAGATCCGCATTGTTCACATTGTCCGAAAAAACTCTGGAAAATTCCTCCGCCCGCTTTTTTCGGGTGTTGCTGCCCAGACGGTAAAACACATGATAGCCGCACATCGGCAGAGATATCACCCCCTCCGACCGCTGCAGCAGACGGATCATCAGGTGAAAGTCCTCATTCAGCTGTTCTTCCGGAAAGCGTTCGTCTCCCAGAAGCCGTCGGGGCACCAGCTTTGTACAGAAAGAGCAGTCCCCCCGGTGCATCAGCAGTTCCTCCAGGAATTCCACTGGGGCGTATTCCTCCCGCTCCTCCGGGATCCGGCAGATGCCGGGAAGCTGCCCGCCCTGCTCGTCCACCTCGTCTCTGCCTGCCTGAACCAGCCAGTTCTCTTTTCCTTCTGCGGCCTGCAGCAAATGCATATACATGTCCGGCTCCACAAAGTCATCGCTGTCAACGAAGCCCAGGAATTCTCCCCGGGCCTTCTCGATCCCCAGGTTCCGGGCCGAGGAAGTACCGCCGTTCTCCTTGTGGAACACACGGATGCGCCCGTCCTCCCGGGCCAGACGGTCACACAGCGCTCCCGTGCCGTCCGTGGAACCGTCATCCACCAGCAAAATCTCCAGGTCCCGGTAAGTCTGCTGCTCCAGGGACCGAACGCACCGGGGCAGATACTCCATGATATTGTACACCGGCACAATCACGCTGAGCAGCGGCATCTCCGCCGCCTCTCTGTATTCTCCCATCTTTCCACATCCTCCCTCACAGCAGACCCTGCTGCATATCCTTCCTGCATCTTATCAACTCACGGCACGACCCACAGCATGTCCTTCCCCGCATCCTCTCCGCTCACGGCAGACCCTGCTGCATGTCCTTCCCCGCTTTCTGCGCACAGCCTGACTCTCCGCCTTCTTACCGCTTACAGACAGATAAGATCCCGGCTCAGCGGACCCGCTTCGTATTCCGGGATGTTCTCCCCGCAAAGTTCCGCCGCCATACAGGCATAGAGCCGCTCCGCCGCCACCCGGGGATTCCACAGGGTCCGCACGGTCTCATAGGCGGCGCGCCCCAGACGCCGGCGCAGCGCTTCATTCTCCGCCAGTCCCAGGGCCAATTCCGCCGCCTGCCGGGGCCTTCTATGATCAAACAGACAGCCATTCTCCCCATGGCGTACCAGATAGGGCGCCGCTCCCATGCCTTTTCCGGCAATCAGCGCGCAGCCGCTGTTCATGGCCTCGTTGACCACGGCTCCCCAGCCCTCCTGGCGATCGCTGGTGGCCAGGAAAATATGGGCCCTCTCCATATATTCCCGGGTTTTCTCCGGATTGCAATATCCCAAAAAAGCCACCTGTTCCTCCAGCCCCAGCGCCTTGGCCTGCTCCCGAATCTCCTGGAACAACGCCCCATCGCCTATCATGTCCAGCCGAAAGTCTACGCCCCGCTCCCGCAGCCCTGCCGCCACCTGCAGCGCTGTCTCGGGATGTTTCCAGTCAATCATCCGAGCCGCCCAAAGCAGCCGCAGCTGCCCCTGGGACACCTGGTCTTTCCCGGCCATCAATGTATCCGGTTCCTGTTCCCGGAAAGCGGGAAAATATCCGTAACGGAACCTTTTTCCGCCATAGGCCCCCACCAGCCGAAAGTCCCCGGCCACATAGGCACCGGCGCAGAGCAGATACACCCGCCCTCCCCTGTAGCGGGTATGGTCGTGATATTTTTTTCTCAGGCCCCTGGGACTCACAAATTTGTACCGTCCTGTCTTATACAGGGGCTCGCTGTAGCGCCACAGGGGTTTCCCGGTACGCAGTCTGTGCTCTATATAGCTTTCCTCCTCGCAGCCGCCAAAAATCACTGCATCCGCCTGGTCAATGCTCTCCTGACAGCGGATTTCATCCTCCCAGTAATTACGGACAAAATCCGCTTCGGCCAGACTCTCCCCCCAGCCCATGGCCACTCGTTCCTGTTCCATGGGCTGGGTCTGCACGAAGGTATAGCTTCCCCCCTGTTCCCGGCACAGCCGATACAGTTCCCGGCTCACAGGCATCTGGTGATGGTTCATATAGTTGGAGACGAATACAAGATTCATTTCTTCCCTTCCTTCAGCATGGCCCGGGCCGGTCTCTGTTGCCCCGCCGTCCGATTATTGGATATACATCAGGCCAATTCCTGATACAACTCCAAAAGCTGATTCAAATTCTGCTCTCCGTCGTGGGTCCGCCGGGCATGTTCCCGGGCCTTCCGGGTCCGCTGCGTCGCCTGTTCCCCCAGGGCAAACACTTCCGCCACCTGTTCTCCCAGCTCTCTGCTGATCCGCTGCATCTCCCCGGCCCCGTCCCCGGAGGACCCTCGGAACAGCCAGCCCTCTCCGGGGCTGATCATGCTCTCCATGCCCCCCACCAGGCCCGCCACCACAGGGGTTCCCATTAACATGGCCTCCGCCAGGGAATTGGGGGAATTTTCGATGGAGGATACACAGACATAGGCATTGCAGCGCAGATACTGTTCCTTCATCTGTCCCGCGTCCTGACTGCCCAGAAAGGTCACATGCCCGGCCAGTTCATGCTCCCTGATCCGATCCTCAAGATACCTTCCGTAAGCAGAGATCCGCAGCGCTGCCGTGGGACCCTGGCGAAGCAGACAATTTCCCGCCACATAGAGATGAACATCCGGATACCTGGGTTTTATATCCGCCAGCGCGTCCAGCATATAGTGCAGGCCCTTGATGGGATAATCCCCCTGGCTCATGAAAATGCTGTGTCTGCGGCACTCCGCATACTTCCATTCCCCCTCATAAAAACAGGGCCGCATGGTTTCCTGCAAAACATGGTACTTCACCTGGGGATTCCACTTGGCCGTCCAGCGCCGGTCCCAATCCGTCCGCCCTGCCACATGACCGGTGAGGCATACCGCCTCCTGTTCCCACTTTCCCCGGAGACGGAATTTTTGCTGCTGCCTCTGCAGATTGTCCCGCTTCACCAGGTCCCGGAAAGTGCTCATATGCCGCAGCCTGCCGGGAAGATTGGCCATATAGGCATCCGCGTACACGGCGCACAGGCCCTGGATGCCCACCAGGCTGCTCTGAGGCCGGTTATAAACCCGCAGCGCCGCCAATGTGTGGGGATACTCCGTCCCAAAGCAGTGCAGCACATCCGGTTGAAAATCCTGCAGGATTTCCTGCATGTCCTGCTCCAGTTTCGGGTCATATACTTCCGGTCTGGCAGTATTCTCCCGAAACCCATAGTATCGGACCCGGCCCGTATCTCCCTTCAGCAGCTTTTCCCCTGGAGTGATGGGAAAAGCCACCCCCAATTCCACCTTGGGGACTCCCGTTCCGCTCTCCGGGGCTCCCACCCGCAGCAGTGCATCCATCAGGCCGGTGAGCCAGCCCTCCTTGTTACTGCATGGCTTCCCCAAATCCCGGGCAATCACCGGCAGCATGATGTTGCAGATCCAAAGCACTCTCATACAATCCTCTTCCCCCATGGCAGGCGGCCGGCGCTGCCGGACGCCCCCGCGCCGTTCTCTATCTCCCTTAGTTCAACAATCAAAAATTGATCTCGCCATTTTGCTTTATCTCCAAAAACATCCATCATTATATGCACATCCAATTTCCATGTCCCAACAATATAAATAACGCCCCCTGCTTTTAACACCCTTTTACATTCCCGTTCAATTTCAATCCATTGAGACTGAATATGAAAAAACGCATTGTATAGAATAACTGTATCAAATGTATTATCTGCATAATCCATTTTGGACGCATCCATGATTTGAAAATGCAGCTTTTCCCTAAGTTTGCCGTTTAGTCTTCGATCGTCAAGATCAATACAGTAAACGCTGTCGGAACAGGCTGATGCAGAAACAGAAAAATCAGCTGCTCCACAGGCAACTTCGAGAATCGTCTTATTTTCTATGTCCGCAATGAGCAGCTTAACAAGAATATCCGTATTTTTCAATATTTTTTCCTTCACAAGTTCTCTATAAACCGATATATACGCCGGTATCCTGATAGATTACATACCCGTCCATGCGGTTTACCAGCACAAACCCATAGTCCTCCGCATGGCCGGTGGTTTTCTTCCCCTCCGGCAGGATGACAAAATGGCTGGAATAGGTTTTTGCCAGGGGTAAAATCACATCCAGGTCCAGAACAGGGGCCTCCATGGCATCATACAGCGGATTGTCTGCCTGCCACCGCTCCACCAGCATCTCTCTCCCATAGGGCATACATACCAGGGGTGTATACTGCCGCACAAAGGAGAGCATCTCCTTGGGAAAGACAGCCATGACTTCCCGCCCTTCCACCTGGATGGCGTCACAGATATCCACCACCGCCTGGGGCATATGGTATAGATTCTCCGCCTTATGAAAGTGGGGACTGGCATAGATACAGCTGCCGCTGCTCATAACCAGCACAGCGGAAAGGACCGCGAATCCATACTTTTTTCTGCCCCTCAAACGCCCGTAGAGATCTGCCGTGGCATAGGCCACCACAATGGTTACCGGCAGCAGCCACAGGATGCGGTAGTAGATCTCATCCCCCACAGCCCCATACACCAGGCGGGCAAACAAGGGATTAAAATACAGAGCCAGCACTGCCAGAGGCGCATAGACCAGCAGGACCCGCCTGCGCCGGTCCTTCTCGGCAAACCACAGATATACCAGAGCCAGCAGATACCAGCCCATAATCAGCCCTGTCCCCATAAAGCCCTGAAACAGTTCTGTTATCATCTTCCACATGACTCCCGCCTCCCGATTCTATTTAAAGTTACGCATGTACCCCCAGGCGCCGCCCTGCCGGGCCTCTTCGCCTATTGTATCATAAAATACAATGCTGCATACGCCAGCGCCGGTATACAGCACAGCCCGGTTTTCACCGCCAGCCCCGGCCTGCGATAGGCCAGAGCGCCGCACAGCCCTGTCACTCCCAGCAGCATACACATAAGCATAGTACCCAATGTGGTGCACAGACAGGCCGCCGTCACGGTCGCCCCCAGCAGCAGCCATAACACCCACTGTCCCTGCTGCCCCTTCTCCACCCGGTCCAGGATCAGGAAAAACAAAAGCAGTACCATGGGAATCACAATGCATCCCAGTGCGGACTTTCCCTGACGGCTGCGTGCCAGCATAAAATTTTCCGATGTATACAGGGAATAATTGCCGAAAATCACCAGCAAAGCCGTAAAGCACAAAAACAACGGCAGACGCTCCTTCTTTTTCCCGAAAAGCTGCCTGCCTATCTGGTAAAAAATCAGGTAGGTGGTGGGGATCAGGGCCAGCGGTACCGCCACATGGGCCACGCTGACTGCCGGAAGTCCGGAAATCCTGGCCAGAAAAGCAATCCACACAGGAAAAGGCGCCAGACCATGGCGCAGATCCAGTCCCGTGGCACCCGTGGAGTAGGGCATCAGTTCATACAATGTGTTGCTGCTCTCTGTCAGAGTGGAAATGGCCACATAATAGGCGTCATCACCGTCCTGGTAGGTCATGCCCACCGCCAGGATAAGTTGAAGGGCCGCCAATGCCAGAAAAATCCCCCAGTAGATACGATGCTGCCTGCCGTCGCTCTCCCCCTTAACCAGGAACAGCCGCCGCCCACCTCTTAAGGAGCGGATCAGCAGAAATGCCCCCACCGCCGCCACTGTCAGGGAAACGCCCGCAAAAAGTCCCACTGCCACTGCAAACCCCCGCTCCACATGCAGCAGTACCAACGGTACCGTCACAAATTGAAACAGGGCCCAGGAGATCATATAGCCGCTGGTCCACATAAACGCAGGAGAAGTTTTTCCGGGTTTTAAGAAAAATGCCGGGACGGCTCCTGTCAGCAGGGGAATTCCCACCAACCATATACACAGTATGAGACAGCCCGCTACGATTGCCATTCGCCGCTCCCTTCTCCCCCCTCCAATGGCCACAGTGCAACCATATACCAGAGGGCCGTTGCCCATAAAGTTTTTTTATAATCCATAATACCGCTGCCGCACAGCACAAAATGCAGGATCATCCACTCCACGCCCACCCACACGGGAAGCCAGCGCCCCAAGAAACAGCGGTATCTGCTTCCCCGAAGCAGCCCGCAGAGCAGGATTGCCGCCGCCAGTCCCAGCATGAGCCACCACCATCTGCTGCCGTAATCTACATAGTACCTGGTAAGCAGAGGGGCCCTGTCTCTCATCTGTTCATAATTGATGCCGCTGTAAGCATCGTAAGCCCGCCCTTTCAGCTGCATGGCAAGGATGGGCGGCGTGGCATGGTAAGCGGCCATGTCCCATATCAGATTCTTTACGTCCACCCTCAGCCTGTCCCTCAGGCAGATCTCCGCCAGTTCCCACAGTTTGCCGTTGACCTCTCCGGCTCCGTATAATTCCTCCAGCCTGGGGATCAGTACCCGTTCCACCCCGTCTGCGTAAGCGGACACATCCCTGGCAATGACCAGTCCGATCTCATCATGCAGAGGCTGGGGAAACACCTGGAAAGTCTGCTGGAAATAGGGCCAGCCCACACGGCTCAGGGCCGCCGTTGCCAGCCTTCGGTTCCACTTCTCGGGATTCCAGCCACAGTTCACCGTAATGTTGCACAGAAGCAGCGCAAATACCGTGAAACCGCAGAAAAGCCGGCATTTCCCTCTCCTACCCTTTCCCAGCTTCCACAGAAAAGCCGCCTGCAGCGGCAGGGCAAACCATGCATATATCGGAAGAACCAACAGGAGCAGCAGCCACACCAGCAACATGGCAATGACCAGCCTGGCCGCTTCCCTGGGGGATACATTTTCTCCGGGCTTTCCCGGAGCCTTCCTGCCGTTCCCTGCCGGAAACAAACCCCAGGCCTTTCTCCACAGGGCAGTCTCACCCACCAGCAGAGAGGTTCCCAGGGACCAGGGCAATACAGCCAGATGACACTGCATTGCCTGGGGAAATGTGACCAGCGCCAATGTGCATAACAGCCGCAGTCTTTTGTTCCCATTTGGGAAAAAGCAGGCCCACAGCACCCAGGCCGCCGCAAATGCCGCCGACAACTGGACTACGTACAAAATCCACAAACGGGAGGACAGCAGCAACGCCAAGCCCCTGTACAGTATGCCGCTGTAAAACCCGTTTCCGGTGCTTTCTCCCGCCAACAGCAGTCTGCTCTCCTGAAAATTCTGCAGCCCGCCCATATTCTGCATAAGCCAGGCCAGCCCCAACAGGATCTGGACGCCCATGCCGCAGGCCAGCGCCGCTCGCAGCACTCCCTGCGTATGCCTACCCAATCGCCGCATCTATCTGCCTTTCTGTTCCCAAAACCGTTACACACTGTGCATTCCTGCTGCTTTGCAGCAATTCCCTCTCACTGACTATTCATAGAACGCCTGCACCTGTCTGCATATATAGTCCACCTGCTCCAGCGTCAGTCTGTAGAACATGGGAAGCCGCAGCAGCCGCTCGCTCTCCTTGGTGGTATAACGGTCCTCCCCATGGAAACGACCGAATTTCAAGCCCGCCGGGGCCGTGTGCAGCGGAATATAATGGAATACGCTGTGTACCTGACGCTCCTTCAGATAGGCAATCAGCGCCGTCCGCTCCTCGATATCCCCGGTCTTGATATAAAACATATGAGCATTGTGCACACAGCCTTCCGGCACCGCAGGCAATTCGATGCGTCCCGACTGTGCCAGAGGAAGAAGATTTTCATAATATCGGTTCCAGCAGGCCATACGGGCCGCCGTAATCTCCTCCGCCATTTCCAGCTGAGCATACAGATAAGCGGCGTTCATGTCACTGGGCAGATAGGAAGAACCGTAATTGATCCAGGTGTATTTGTCGATCTGTCCCCGGTAGTATTTGCTGCGGTTGGTTCCCTTTTCCCGGATGATCTCTGCCTCCTCAATGTTCTCCTTATCCCGGATCAGCAGCGCGCCGCCCTCACCCATACTGAAGTTCTTGGTCTCATGGAAGCTGAAGCACCCATATGCCCCAAAAGTGCCCAGCGCCTTGCCCCTGTAGCTGGACATAATGCCCTGGGCTGCATCCTCAATCACTACCAAATGGTATTTTTCCGCCACTTCCATAATTTTATCCATCTCACAGGACACGCCGGCGTAATGTACCGGCACAATGGCCCGGGTCCTGTCCGTGACAGCCGCCTCAATCAGGTTCTCGTCTATGTTCATGGTGTCCGGCCGTATGTCTACAAACACCGGGGTGGCTCCCCGCAGCACAAAAGCATCCGCCGTGGACACAAATGTATAAGAGGGCATAATGACCTCATCCCCGGCCTTGATTCCGGCCAGCAGGGCGGCCATCTCCGTGGCGTGGGTGCAGGAGGTGGTGAGCAGACATTTTGTGGTATGGGTTCTCTCCTCAATCCACTCATTGCACTTTTTGGTATAGGGCCCATCGCCGCAGATCTTCTGGTTCTTCACGCATTCCTGGATATAGCCCATGGCCTTTTCGGCATAGGGCGGTACGTTAAAATTTATCATGATGATTCCCTCCATTCCGTTTTCCTGTCCTGCTTCCATCTATGTCAGGGCCTCATGGCCTCAGGTTCCTTCCCCTTCCCGCACATCCGTGGTCCTGCGGATGATGTATTTGGGGCGTCCCTTCACTTCCTCATAGATCCTGGCGATATAATGGCCGATGATCCCCAGGCTCAGCATCAGGAAGCCGCCGATGACCAAAATCAGCAGGATCACCGTGGTAAAGCCCTCCACCGCGGTTCCCGAGAGGTATTTCACAAAGGTCTGGATGAACAGCACCACGCTGAACAGGATGGACGCCATCCCCATCACCGTCACAAGCTGCAGGGGCAGGGTGCTGAAGGACGTGGCGTTGGTGACTGCATATTTCATCAGGCTTAAGGTAGACCATTTGCTCTCCCCGAACTGCCTCTCCTGCACCTGGTAGGAGACGTACTCCCTGCGGAACCCCGCCCAGAAGCTCAGCGCCCGGAAAAAGGTGTTCCGCTCCGGCAGCCCTAACAGCACGTCCACCACCTTCCTGTCCAGGAGCTTGAAGTCCGAGGAGGCGTTCATGTCCATCTTGATCAGTCTGCTCATGACCTTGTAGAACAGGCCCGCCGAGAGCTTATGGGCCAGGCTTTCCCTGCCTCTGCTCTCCTTGATGCCCTCCACCACCTCCGCGCCGCCGCGCCACAGCTTCCACATCTCCAGGACCACCTCCGGCGGATGCTGCAGGTCGCAGTCCATGACCACCACCGCGTCCCCCGCCGCCAGGGACAGCCCCGCGAAGATGGCCGCCTCCTTCCCGAAGTTCCGGGAGAACTCCGCCCCCCTGACTTTCGGATTCTCCTCCGCCGCCTTCTGTATCCGGGCGAAGGTGGCGTCCCGGGAGCCGTCGCTGACGAATACAAGCTCGTAGTCAATAGCGTTTTCCGTAAGCATCCCTGTCAGTACCTTCACCGTGTTGGGAATATTCTGCTCCTCATTGTAGGCCGGCAGCACGATCGATAATAGCATCCTGTCCCTCCTGAAATCAACGGTTTACGTTCTCTGTCTTGATGTACATGACCCCATCTATGATGCGGATGGAATCCGGCCCCGGGAAGCTGTCCATGGCCATGTACTCCTCCGACATGTACATGTCCTCCATGGCCTCCTCGGGCAGCACGTTCAGCGTGGCCCCCAGATAATGCCTGATGAATAGCTGGTAGTTCTTTCCCGTGTACAGCAGGCTGTCGCCGCTCAGGCCGATCATGTTGGAGGTAACGGGCAGCGTGATATCCGTCACCGGGAACTGCTCGTCCCCCACCACGCCGATCATGGCGATGGGGATGCCATGGTAGTACCCTTCCGTCTGCTCT